>Ga0209454_1001764_pt1 | contig 14001 bp, 10 predicted proteins | sample WorMetHERISLAND1_2_FD_187400 | JGI IMG/M metagenome (GOLD analysis project Ga0209454, IMG submission 187400) | Marine gutless worms symbiont microbial communities from Max Planck institute for Marine Microbiology, Germany - Olavius geniculatus... | ecosystem: Host-associated > Annelida >...
AACCAAAATTGTATGTACACAGTATATAGCTGACTTCCAGTACATAATTTGACAGTATGTTAGGGAGGGTTAAAAACAGTTGGGGGCTTCAACCCCCAACTCCCCGGCAATTCAAACACTGCGTTTCAGTTAAACTGATTCGACATGTAAAACATTTAATCTAACTCGCTAAGCAAAAAACAATAAATCAATAAATTCCTTCCTGGTTTTATAAGTTTATGCACGACTGTCATCTCATCAATTTTTTTCATTTTTATTATTTAGCTACCTCAACTCGGGATTTTTTGCACTAATTGCTGAACGATTAACGATATTTTTCCAGCTTATCGAAGTCTTTTTATCATACGTCCGTCTTGGTACAGTAGGCCGCATTACGGGTTTTTCCCTTCGTCTGTCTGTTTGTCCGTCTGTCTACCTGTCGTTTTGTGTCGTATAAACTCTTAACTTAAAAAACAAAAAGTATAATTTTTTTCAAACTTTTATTGGGTAAATTGTCTTCATTTTCAAATAAACCGACTATTTCAACTAAAAAAACTAACTAAAGCAATGCAGTCTTACCCGTGCGACGATTTTGGCTAGCAGCTGATATCATAATAATCAGCTATACTCTTTACTCACTACCGTAAGACAAAGTGAACCAGCAATTCTATTGTCAATCCACATTACGTGCCTCGCGCGCTAACAGTAGACAGCAGCAGCAACAGCAACCTCTGCAGTCCAGTTGTAGCTGCTTCGATGACAACGAAAGTTAAGCCAATTACTGCATGTGCGAAATCTCTTTCACAGGTTTACGTCTGCTGTTTACCACTCACACACACATAGTCTAGGCCTACCCTTGTAGTAGTCTAGTAGGCCTAATGTAGCGAAGAAAAATTTCGGCTAATTTCCCGATGATTTGTTTTTATACGTATCGACCTAGAACAGATAACGCAAAACTTGACTGTCGAAAAACGTGACCCGTTTATGGGTATTTCCATCGTTGTGTGCGTGTGTGTGTGTGAAATAAGCGACACGGTACGCTTGAACAATAATCTCCATAAATGTCACTTTGACTGCATCGAACGGATTGACAAAATAACAGCAAAGTTTGAACTGATTTTCTTTTTAATCACTCAAGTATCACGAACTTTGAGCAGATTTTGTTGACGATTCTTTGAACACCTGGCCCGAACATCCCAAGAGGAAGACTATCACCGTATAATAGCCGCTGCACTTTGACTACCAGCTAACTGCAGAAGACCGACAGGATGCCCAAAAACAACCTGGTTGAGAACAACTGACGAGGACGTTTAGCAGTAGGCTTACACACTGCCTAAAAAGGCTAAAGACAGAAATATTTTGAGTCAAGTCGTCAGTGGGGTAAGGTCTAATAGTAGTTCGTCACCAAGAAGAAAATGTTTTGATTAAATTTTACAGAGTGACACACAATAAACGTAGCCACTTTGTTTTTTGGCTTGTAACTTTAACAAATATTGATCAATCTGACAGTTTAGCACTAAATTTTGCATCAATCAACGTCATTTCATTTGTAGTACTAATTCGAAAATTGAAACATTTCCAGAAAAAATGACACCATTTTAGCGAATGACAATAACCGTTGGTACAAATTAATAAGCGCTAAAGATTTGTAGCTGCAAAATCGTGCTTTGCTGTAAAATGTCCCTCTCTTGTTCAGTTTCGTACGAACTTTTGTAAGTGTGCAGAGCACTTTCATGACTGCGGATAAGCTCTTCCACAAGTTCGATGTTTTTTTTTGAAATTACAACGTACAAACTGATCGCGGGCGGCCAAGTGCCTTTCAGACGCTCTGTTGTGCCATGGAATTAATTTTCTCAGCTGCTGGTCCACACTTGTCCTAGTCCAATTCTTTTCGGCAAACTCTCTTAACAAATGTCGTCACTCACGTTTTCGCTTGACACAGAGGTTTAATCAGCGCGTGATCGTCATTACTGATGTGAACAAAACCATTTAAAAAGCTGTTACATATTATGGCTTTTGAGACTTTTGTCATTTATTAGATGGCACCACTATGTTTTTTGAAGGTGATTTAAAAAAATTATGAGGTAATGAACTGACGCTTATTATGCCGAATTCGGTGCCGATCGTATCAATACTTCTAAAGGTTTAGCCATAAAACAAAGTGACCTTTTTATGAGCCGCTCTGTGAATATGGGTGTACTTAAGTTTGTAATTTATCTGTTAACTTTTTTTAGTATAAGCTAATCACAGCAGTTCACGTACTCCATATGCACAATTGGTCGATTTTTGTTATGGAATTTTACGTAATTTGTCTAGCAAAGTGAGTTTTTATTGGAAAAGTAATGCAGCAAATGCGGATTTTCCCTCGAATCTTACTCGGGACAAACCTTCAGTCTTTGCTTTGTGTGCGGCTATCACTTTTAGGGTGTACTTCCCCTGGGACGTGAGCGAAATGGCTGCAGCTTGATGCAGACAAAACAGAACTACCCTGAATGTTTGGTTTTTGCTTTTACAACGACGGTACGCTGTGCAACATATGTCTAATTTTACCTGCCGCGAGTTTCGAAATATCTCGAAAATGCCAACTTGCTACGCTCTAAAATCCAGATGCGTTTCTCAGGCTCAAAATGGCAAACACGTTGAGCTTACGCTCCTCGGAGCCCCTCGTCGCCTTCCTGCTTTTCCGCATCTTGACCGGGACGCCGCTTGTGCCTTAAATAACAGCACAACCACTTTTTTCTACAAATTAAGCACCGTTCACAACTCCATCGTCTACTGTCTGGCAGTGACAGGAGTAGTAAGATTGATGAGAGTGTCACTGAGCGATGCATTGTCTGTCGTTCGTGACCTTGGCGTGTTTCCCGACGCTGAACTGTCTCCAGGCACTGAGGGAAAGAACAAACAGGGGAGGAGTGCGCATGTCTCACTATCGACGCAAACATGCTTCTTTCACCTACATGCGTCGACCACGTCGTTCCGTGCGGAAACAACGTCCTGCCTGTGACGTCACTGCAGGTGTCATCTTTCTCGTGCTTTCACGACTCGTCTATACCGCAACGCTGTTACCGCTGTGAAGTTTTTTTTGTGTTGCGTCCGTTGTTTGTAAAGTCGTAAGTTAAGTAAGTTGCGGTGCATGGGGACAGGAAATAGCAATTTTTCACAGACATTTGCAAATTTCCACAAGATGGGTGACTTTTCGCGTGTATGCCTCTTCAGTATGAGACCGAGCCATCCAGGTCAACTCAGCCTGGCCATCCCTTCTTGGGTAGGCGCAGTGAGTACTAGCGAAAGCTGAATTGTAAGCGAGAGATGCAATAAACCATGACAGTGTAAACTGGTATCTGGCTGAAGGCTAAAAACAGATCTTAGTGCCGTCGTATGTGCCTCATAGATCGTGAAAGACTTTAGGCCTACTTTGCGTTTAACTATGTAATGCGCCATCGGTCTTTCAGTAAAAACAATAAAAATTTTGTTTTGTCAATGTTATAAACAATCTGTTTTAACGTAGACTCTATGGATAGCATTTATATCAGATGCGCATTGTCATATTTAACAGCTTTCCCGTGGTCGAAGAATGCTGCACGCGAAAGAGTGGAGTTAAATCGTGATGTACTGCCGACTGAGATTTCAGTGCGTATTGACGCTGGCGCTATATCCGGACTTTCCAGACGAGCACGAAACGCGCCCTGTGTACCACCAATCCGAACGGTCTCATCGGGACAGTCGCTACTCTGTACGACTGTCTGATAAATTTTTACTCTCACTAGTACCGACAAAAGCTTTCGGCGTAAGTGTTTCTTCAGTACAGGTTTCAGCACCATAGCACTGTAGATATGCCAAGCTTGTGAGCACCTTTAAGCTTAATTTGAATATTTGTAGTGAACTGTGAACGTAAAGTAAACACTCAGTTTAGGCCTATTATAATCTCACATATCGCACAACATTGTCCATTATCACTGGTGGGTCCGCCTCACTTTGCAAGGAATGGAATTTGCAAAGAACGGAAAATCCAACGAAAACGATAAAGTTGAACATGCAAGGAAAGGAAATTTCAAGGAATAGAATTTGAAAGGAAAATGGAATCTGTAAGCATTGGAATTTGCAAGGAGCAGAATTTGCAAGGAAACCGTCTTGCAAGTAAAGGTTGCATTTTCCACATTCTTAATGTATCATGTACAATAATAAATGTTCAGAAATAATTAACTGAATATCATTCTAATAGCAAGTCACATTTTCACCACACAGTAAAGTTGACACCTATTGTGATAGCCTACTGTGCTAAATCTACATAGGCCTAAGGGCCTACGGTTGGTTTTGGCATGCGTAAAGTTTAGGCCTACGTTAACATGTGAATTTCGGTATACTTCATTAAAATCAAATACCATTAAAGTCAAATGTTAAAAACAAGATACAATCACTTTCAAAAAATACGTAGCAGTATAGCAGGCAAAATACTGCCGCCTACTGAACTGTAATAGACAGAACATAATCCGTTCAGGCTATAGCCATACGCATTCCTTGCAAAATCCATTCCTTGCAAATTCCACCCTTACCCGTTCGTTTCTAATTCCGTTTTCTGCAAATTCCAATTCCTGTCTTTCTTTCAAAGTCCATTCCTTGGAAATTCACACAGACGTGAATTGTAAGACCTTTCCTTTAATTTTCCTCTCCTTGCAATTTTTACCATTTTTTCTTGCAAATTCCATTCCTTGCAAATTTAGCGCCCCTCATTGGTATGTTAATTGATTATGCTGTTCACACGCTGTGTACGAGTATAGGCCTACTTTTTGTTTCTATAACGTTTTAACCTGCTTAGTAATTGGTACACTATAATTTACTCTCAGTGGATTTATCTCCTCTTCGGTTGTTTGAGTTGCGTTTGACATCATGTTATAAACTAATATGATAATGGTGACGATAACAATGGTGAATGAAATACGTCTTCTGGTAAGTTGATTCACTTACGTGACCGTCAACGGCGTCAACAATGTCACCAATTTGTACGTAAATTCCTTATTAATCGTTTGCAAGTTAAACCATTCTAAGGTAAGGTGAGCGAATTACAGGGCCTAGAAACTTGTCCCTACGATAGAGAAACCGCAGGCTCCGAGCGAAGCGCAGGGCGCGAAAAGCCGTAAGCGTCTTGAGAAGTCTATGTCCTCGAAATTTTTTTCCAAAAAATCGACGTAAAATTGCACGTGTTTGTGCATTTTTGCAGCTTAAACAGTTTTATCTGTAGTGCTTATTTTAATTTTATATATATATATTTTTATTTATCCTTTCTCCCGGTACAACTCGTTCTCAGCTGGTAGCAGCTCAGTCCTCCAGGACACAAAAAGGTTTTTTTTCGGGCGCCGGTGATCGCAGTTTAGAAAGACCTGGTACGTACGCGGCTGCGTGATGACTGTTGACATTTAGCGAACGGTATAGTGCGTAGTCGTCGTGTCAGTCTGCGCCAGCGCTGACGAACGATGACACCAGTTTCCGCGCAGACGGCGCTTTATCCACCCTGGTTCATTATGCATGCGCCAGCGTTCAATAAATGAAGACTTTTAAGACGCTACAGGGCCGCATAGCGACAGTATTCGTATAGAGTCAAAGGGATAGAGTTAGACGCAAACAGTATCAAATAAGCATCTATTTGCAAAGGCATTTAGTAAATAAATGAAGACTTCTGAGACACTGTGAGCCGCATCGTAAATTGATGGAATTAGACGTAAATAGTATCATTCTAATTCTGTTTACAAAGGCGTCTTTGAAGACATAATAGAGCTACATCCTCAGAATGTTCGTAGAGTAGTCTAGAAAGGATAGAGTTGAATAGTATCAAATAAAAATCTATTTGTAACGGAATTTTTTCAAATAAATGAAGACTTCTGAGACACTTTGAAGACACAGCCACGGTGTTCGTAGATCGAGTAGCCTAGAAGAGACAAAGTGAAATAAAAGAATCTGTGTATAAACGATTTTTTTTAAATAAATGAAGACTTTTGAGACGTTAGAGGCTGCATCGTCGCATTGTTGGACTACGCCCTTACGACCGCGATGACGACGAAGCGGTTACAGCAATTGAGCTGATGTTAAATCTGTCCCAATAACATTCGACCGGCAAATCTGTCCACGTGTGTTCTGTTAAATCTGTCCGGCCAGGAGAGATCACGGCACGAAGCGACTGCGGCTAAAGTCAGCGCGGCCGTTGTTCAAGTCGTCCTGGGAAATGGCGACATTCGACGTTTTACCCCGTATTCATGAACAATCCGCGTCCAAAAACAGTTGTTCTATTCGATAACATTTTATTTCACGACATAACCGTACTTCTCTCACCATAATGTCAGGGCCTTGTATCCATATCTGGTGAACGCAGCTTGCACCCAGTGAAAAATTGGAAAAAAGTTTTGTTAAGAATATAGATCAAAACTCCCCCCCCCGGAATTTCACTGCGCAATCTACACGCTTAACAAAACTGTCCACCCGCTATTTTCACCGGGCAATCTGCACGTACAGAGAAAAGGGAATAAAGCATAAACTTAGAGGAGGAAAGTAGGCAGAAAAGAGGGGAAAAAAGAGGCGTGTGGATGGAAGGCAGAGAGGGAAAAGCCCGAAAAACGGGAAACTTGAGTCCGAAAGTGGACAGACTTGCGCCCGATTCCGACTCCAGATTTTGAGGGATAGAAGCCACTGCAAAGTGTTATAGCAGCCGTGATTTCACTCTATTTTATAACGTTTGAAGTAGGATGTCGGCGCCGAATACCGACATGATATACGACCGTCCGTCCAGATGCTGAGTGTCCCAGGCGTTGACAGTAAATTAGGTCATCACACAAGCCGAGATATGGGCCTACGCATCTTTACTCAATGTTTATGGCGTCGGGTTACCTTGATCTTGGATCTTTTAAACCTAAAAGTTTAGTGAGTTTTAAAATTTGAGTTTCACGTAGTAGTGTAGCAACGCTGTTAACGTGGGGTGAGATATTTGAAACTGAAAATTGGCACACTAGTTAATCCTGCCCTGGGAAACGTTCACATCAACTTAACCATTACTATTGCTTTTTGTTTTTGATTTAACGGCCCAAGCGGTACTGGAAACAGAGGAACGCGGCCTATAGAAAAGACGCAAAATAAGTGCACTATAAAATGTTGCTCCAATGCTTACAAAATGTAAGCGTATGCCCGCGGTCAAGATGCTGGCCCTTTAAATAAAAAAGGATATTTCAATAGTCTAGACGTTACAATGAACCAATTCCTTGTAAAACTGTTTTGCGCAGTGCACGCGACATAAATGTTGTAAAGATTGTCAGTCAACGTTTAGTTTTAAGCTGCCAAAGGAGCAGCTTAGAAAACAGAAAAATAAAATTCATGAAAAGTTATGATATCCAATAGTACATGCAAAATTCTCAAGTTACTTTTCAACGTTCATGGACTGCATAAATCGCTACTTAAAATTAGTTACGTTTTTGTGCTTGTATGCTACCAATATCTGGTGAATAGAGATGTGGTAATATAATAATCCCGTTTTTGTCGTTGTTGCTACTTCCATTCCAGACTATTCACTGAAATGACAGAATACCAAAAACTCACCTCAAACTAAACAGAGAATTACAATAACAATGACCACATGAGTGACGTCTCAGATAAACTTAATAATAATACAGCAATCGTGCAAACAACAATCGAAAAGCCTAATAATTTTACAGTTAAATAAAACCATAAACTGAGAATTCATGACTCAGCATTTTAAAAAGTGTAAAAATGCACAAATTCAACCACTGTTGTTAACATTTGCTTTCACATATCCTAGTAACCAGAACTTTCAAAATTCCTAAAAATTCGACAATTCTAAAAAAATGGTAAAATTCGAATTCTCAGTCTATGAATAAGACACTAAAAACAGTACACATTTAATGCATAGTTACTTTAGTCCAGAGCATTCAACACTACGTTATCATCACACAACGTAACTAATCGCTATACTCAGTGATATTATTTCTTTTAATGCATTAATGTTAGATGACAAGAAGGGCGACTGACCAGTAAAATAACGTGTCACAGCAATTTCCAATTCTTGATGAAACGATAAAAAGTCAGCAGTAACAGTTTATACACCAAATCAAACAAAAAGGAAAGACATTATTGTCTTGCACATATCATCATCAATTAACTATCAAGAGATTTCAAAAAACATTTTTCACAAGCTACACTCAGCAGAAAGTTTACAGTAAAGCAATCCTAACACATAAACTAGCTAACAAGACATTAGATTTGAACTCAAGACCACACCAGACCAACTTACACCTCAAATTTCTTGCTACACTATCAACAAAATCAGACATACATCTTGCACGAGTAAGTCACACAATTCATTGTCGACACTTAGTTCCCTTCACAACAACAGAAAAATTCGTTTTCATCAGGCACAATTTCGGAGCATAAAATGCATAAAAAATGCTTTGAGCGGTATAGGCTCCAGTCTGGACTCTGCTGGAAAGTTTACTCTAAGAGACTCTTAAGCTGGACTTAAGGGAAAAGAAGGAAAAAGGATAAAAATTGGAAAAAAGGGAGAGAGAAGAAAAGGAAAAGAGAGAAGAAGGGAAATGGTTCCTATGCAATTTTCTTTCCTAGCCTTGGCATACAAGGTGGTATATAAAACAGTGGAGCATACCTTTTGCATAAAATGAGCAATCAATGTTTTGGAACAAAAAAAATTGGCCTCAGTCACTGAAGTGAATGCTAGTCAAATGTTTTATACACCACCTGCCTATATCTATCATGTCCGTAATAACGGGATAATGTTTCAATAACCCACCAGTGCATTTGAGCACAATCAAACAAACAACAGCATAGGCTACCTGACTGACAGTCGGCCAGCCCCACTCCATACCATGGTTTAACATACATTTATTAAACAGATTCTCACCAAATTGTGCTCATTAGATAATTGACTGGACTGGTGTATTAAAAGCTCAATAATACACTGCACAGATGTGTACAACGATCGACGATAATTGACGACTGATCGTGCTGCTAGACAACACAAGAGGTATGAGCAATAATGCAAGTAAAGTATATCAAATTCATGAGTGCAGTGTCACAGCACAGTGACATATAACACAGTGGCGCACAATGTTCTGCCCATGGGCCACATCCAGCCTAAAATGGGTTGTTATACAGCATGTAAAAACATAAAAAATAAACATATAAAATCAACGCCTTGCAAATCATTCACTTACGGGGTGTTTACACAATACATTAAACACCCAGCAAACCAAATCCAGCAAATGTATTCAAAATACACATGCTAATGCTGGACGTTTGCTGGAAGTGCAGACAGCACAAAAATAAAATTTCAGATATCGAAACAGATAATAGTTACTGAGGGTTAGGTAGTTACTGCATGCAGGATGATCTTACTGTATGAAGCCAGAGTCGCCAGCAGTGTAGACTTGTGGTCTGGACTGCAGTACTGGATTTTTTTACAGGGCGTGTAGGGCTCACTTTCAGGCCCCTGCACATTGAGGGCCTTCCCATAACAGGTTACGAATGTTGCTAATATCTTCCTCAACAGAAGGGATGACATAAACTGTTAATTATTCGATATAATGTAACCGGTAATGTTAATTCTTGACGTGACGTCATTATTAGCTCAAGTGCTATTATTTATGGCCAGCGTAGATTTAGGCTATTGTAAATTCATTGTTGCAAATGAGAAATTCATAAACGTATTTGTTAGGGCTTTCAGAGAATCAGATGCCTTGGGACACCACATTGCTAAATTCGGCTGCAGGCCGGAGAATTGTCATGCAACAGTGAGCCCATATCTATGCTGTTCGCGATAACACTCCAAATCATAACTCTCTATGACGTCATAAATTACAATAACATCACATCCGCAACAAACCCGCATGTGTTCGTGGAAAATGTACTTTTACTGATATATAGACTGTGAAAAAAATTTTAGTGTAATACACCGATTCTCATTACTTATTGACCAATCCTCATATGTTATATATATGTCATTTTCCGTCATTAATGCTAAAAGAACTTTGCTTTGGTCTGGCCCGTGGCAACCTTAGGATTTTGTCATGTGGCCCACAGATTAAATAAATTATGCACCACTGCTGAAAAATAAAAATGTTAACATAATAATAATTACTCAAAAAACACAATTACATCTGACTTACATCACACCATTTCCTACTTCGTACACTTGCAAACTGAAAACATCACATAAATCAGTCAGACTTCATCTACAATTAATGCAAACAAGCTTAAAGCACTCTGGCTGGACAGCCACACAAAATACATTACATACAGTATACCACAACAATTCCACTGACGATACTATTAGTGAAATATGTTGAAAAATGGTGACAAAACAGCACTCCAAAGTAACATAATTATGCCTGATAAACGAACACCAACAGAGAAGCGCAGTAATGTTGCTAAACATTCTGTCACAGGCATCAACCTCCATTGGCATCTGGGGCAACAAGATGCAACCCAAAATATACCATCTGTAAAGTAATACAGGAGTTTTTTTTCAGACTCAAATTCACCAAAATTTACTGGCAAGTTTAGTTTAACCAATACACCCTGGATTTTTGCTCCAGCACATGAATCATCCTTGAAAGCTAAAATATTTCATGCACTTCTTGCTACCATCTCACCAAGCCAGAATTTTCAGGATGGGTGGGAAGCTTGTTGTTGCTGTGAAAACTGAAAATCTTGTGCAGAGTAGACAAAACTAAAAGCGAGTTCAAAGTGACATAACTAAACCTAACCAAACTTGACTTTCCTTAAGTGAACTGACGTCGTTTAGTTATTGATGAACTGACCAATGGGCGAGCAAAGAAACCCATTGGTCATTGGTTGATGTGTACGTGCACATAGTCACCGATGCCATTAGATGGTGCCGACTGTAATGCATTACTGCTTGTTTGTCAAAAACTAAACCACGTCAGTTCTGTTCAGTTACGTCGCTCTCTACATGCCTTGAGAATATCTACAACTGAAAATACCATGGGCTGTACTCCACTATCCAACAGAGATTGAATGACCGACCGACGCTGATACAGTCAAACTGTCTCATGGACGATTGCGTCACAACTGTCAGTACACACGAGGGGCTCTCGGCTGCTTGGTGTTTCAGGAGTCACTGTTTCCTGAGTCTTCGTCATTTCCATATACACCTTCTTCGTCGTCGTCATCATCATCGTCGTCATCATCTTCCATGTAGTCGTCGTCATAGAAGTCGAGATCGGCTGCGTTGTTCTCCGAGTGAGATCGCGGAGGTTTCGTCGCGACGCAGTACTCCTTCAGACTTGTTGGCACGGTGACGCCGTCGCGTGCTGCCTCACTACGCGTCATCGTCGCTTGTTTGCTGTACGCATTGCGTCACATCCCACGTCAACATGCAGACTAACAATGCATCAAAGCAGGCCAATTAAAAGTTTAAAAAAAATTAATTTCCAGTGATTTATCAAAATTAATTGATTAATTTCGGTAGCCAAGAAAAACTGCGAAAGCTGCAGAATTCATCTACTGGTTGTCGTTATCTTTTGCAAATGAAACTAACACTACACAAGTAAAAATCTTGATGACATACCCTATGTGAAATAAAATTACATTACAAACATCAATCATCAGTCATTTTTGGCTGTTAAGAAGTCCAATATTGTAATCAAATTTTGAAACATCAAAAAATTTTAATGGGTAAATTGTTAACAATTAATTTACTAATTAATCATTAACTGCTGCAGCCCTAATTAAAGCAATTACTAAGCCCTAGCAACTTCCAGGCTATACATCATGAGTTAAACTACCAAACATTGTCGACCCAGAGCCAACATCTTAATCCCTTACAATAGCTGCATTTTTCATCAGCTAACGGGGTGGGGCTGTTCTACCAGACTCCGCCCCTATTGCCTTATTTGGACGTTCATTACTCAACTAGGTCAACCACTAACGCGATCTGCCTACCGAGATAAAACTGTGGTCGTAGTCGTTCTACGGTAGTCTCATGACTCTGTGGTGGGCGTGTCTGTTGTTGTTTTGGTTTTTATCATTGAACTAGGCCTAAATATTATGTAAGAATTATATGTAATATTTAGTTAAATGGTTTTTATGGTATGTAACGTTGAACTAGATTAAAATATTCAATTATCTCTATGCGTTAGACCATGTTCGTTTAATACCGTTTTGCATGAAAATGTAAATGAACAAGACGTCAGCAGTGAACAGCCCAGCTCTGTTCGCCGATAAAAAACGCAGCTAATGTTGCAGCTTACCGAACAATGAGTTCGTATTCTTTGTCTTTGCCCTTCGAGTCCCGCCACTTTCGGAATGAGACAGATGCGTCAACGTTTGCTGGAGAATATGTGTTGGGTTCGTTCAAAAGAGAAATGATACTGAGCAGAATCGTTCTGAAACACACGAGTTCACCAGCAATAATTAATGACACAAGTGGACAGGTCGCTACACTCCCTGTTCACTTGACCTTTGCCGTAGTATCGGTTTGCAAGCTCCATTTTCGGCCCTTCGGGCCCACCTCGACCTGTGACCTTGATACACAGTATGTGCTGCAGCGTAGAAACTAGCAATAATGATGCTGATTACCAGTACGCATCACCATGGTGATGACGTCTATATGACGTCACAGTCAATCATAGTCCAAACTGAAACCAAGGTAAAATTAATATAAGATTAGTAGGGAATGTAAAAATAACTGGAACATTTTTCTTATACGATTAACATACGAACAAGCAAACCATGTCTCTCTTGCATCATTCACATTTTCCTGCAATGCTATCATATCAATGCTTTAACACTGTTGGCTGTAAAACAGGCAAGCATTCTATATAAGAACTGGCTGCAGGCATCAGCATACAGCATCCTCTGTCACTGTATTATTGATACAAGCAAGAGACTAACTCAACAACATTAATTTTCCTTAATCATATTCAGGTCAACTCAGCCTGGCCATCCAGCCATGGGTAGGTGCAATAACCACCACTAAAAGCTGGGGCACAGAAAGGTGCTAGCCTTGTATCCATAATTCCACAGTGTAAGCTGGTGTCTGGCTGAGGGCAAAAAAAGCCAGATAAGCATGCCCTATGGACCTTACACTCGAGAAGAAATGATAAGTTAAGTTTTTACATGCACTACTAATACATCAGCAATGCAGCATGCTACTAAGATGACTAGAAAAGATATGTCAGTGGAAGAGGAAGACGGTATGCCACATTATAGCTATCTGTCTCTTGGCATCACTTCCTGAGACATGCTGAGGCATATGAGTGAGATATAGTTCTGTCAGATACGAAAGCTGTTTGCCTGGAAAATAATGCAAGATATGTCTTCATACCGAACGTTCTGTGTTGGGTTCCACCGCTCAGATGGCAGCTCTCCACTCTGTGGGTCATCCACCGGTGGATGCAATATTGAGATACACACTTCACCACTCTGAGGCACACCCACACATCAAACTTATTAATTCATCATTATCATCATTATAGCTAGGGGTTTAACATGGCCTAAATGACATCATGACAGCAAAGTGTCAGATACATGTAATTGTAATCAGGTCTGTATATGATTGATGGGATAAAAAAGTCTTGAAATGCTGCCTGAACACTGAAAAAAGAGATGCGGATGGAATTCACAAAGCAGTGTCTAACTGTCTATTTAACTTGTAACCACTGCTACAATTTTAAAATAATGGTGCTTAAAGGCTATAGAAGCTGCTAGCCTTGCTAAGCTTCCGAAAAAATCATGCACGACATTCTGTTCCTATAACACATTTTGGACATAGATGAAAAGTATTGGTTCTTAGCTGACTGTGCTAATAGTCACGCTTTTAATATGAGGTGTATGTACTGTATTTATCACTTGCAGCCAAGAGAATGAAGTTTTTTTGAGCCTTTAATCACAGGCTGAACGGTAGTTCAAGCCCTGTGTTAATGGCGACTTCTCTTTCTTATGGGAAAGCCAAAAATTCGACCCCCCACAGAATCAAAACCCCTGACC
>Ga0209454_1001765_pt1 | contig 13999 bp, 9 predicted proteins | sample WorMetHERISLAND1_2_FD_187400 | JGI IMG/M metagenome (GOLD analysis project Ga0209454, IMG submission 187400) | Marine gutless worms symbiont microbial communities from Max Planck institute for Marine Microbiology, Germany - Olavius geniculatus... | ecosystem: Host-associated > Annelida >...
GCATAAGTAATTATTAAAATCTAAAAATAAAAGTAGCAATTTTATAGTCAGTCACTAGTGAATAGGCTTCGGTTCATACAAGCGTTGTGAATGCTTACAACTTGTAGAAGCTTGCGAGGACCAGCAGCTGAAGCCACATCATCAATACCATTGTTCCCTCACTTATCTGCAGCACACAGCATACGTAAATAAAAACTGAGAATTTTAAATGTGGAGTTAGCAGTTGTGCAAATTTCAGCAATTTACAGTGTAAACTACATGCAGCTGAGTAAAAGCGTCCAATTTTAGCACATGTAACAATACGATAGAGGTTCCTTCGTTAACAAAAAGCCAAAATGCGACTGATAAAAATTGAAGTCAATACTGACCGAGCAGGCTGTGCTCTTTCGTCGCGCGATCACACAAGACTGAAGAAGTTGCGAGAATCAAACGACTGACAAACATCTCTACATTCAGGCTTATCGACAGCTGTGGCAGCCAGATGGTACCTTCTCGATTGATCGTCATGCAGCTAATGTCGATATACAGGGTGCGGCAGAAAAAAGTAAACCCCTAAAGTTTTTCGCCGTTTTCTCAGCAAACGTTTGAGATTTTTAATATAAAATTTTACAGCTTTATTTACTGATACCTTCTACATCTAACTGTCAAGTAAAATGTGATTCTGTCGAAAAACGACGAAGTTATAAACTTTTTAACATGACTGCCTATGGATTTTTCAGCATTCAAAAATGTTCATGCTAAAATGCTATTTAATTTTCAAAAACTGGTTACACGTTACTGCCAATGACGTCACAGTAACGTTCTGTTAAACAGCACTTTATATTGTTTATAAATTATCACTAAATTATCGTGCCTTTAAAAGCAATCGCCGGCTGCCCACCGGATTCATTTTTCAGCACGACGGCGCGTCAGAACACACAGCGCGCAACGCCGTGCAGCGCACAGAACTGGCTGCTGGCCAGACGTCCAAATATCATCACAAAAGACCAATGGCCTCCAAATTCCTTGAATATAAACCCAATGGACTATCACGTATGGGGTGCAATGTTAAAGGCTTACTGCACGCTTAAAACAAAGCTGAAAACAAGCGCCGAACTCAAGGAAGCGCTTCAGGTTATCTTGGGCAACCTGCCACAGTGACCGATCGACAAGGTTGTAAAAGATTTCTCAAATAAGGCGACTGGAGGCTGGTGTTGTAGCTTGGAGCTGGTGGTGAACACTTCGAACATTTGCAGTGACAATGGAATTCTGGCATTTAATCTTTATTTAACTGCGTTGTTTTAAAGATGTTATTAAATTGGTGTTGTAGCCTGAACATTTTTGTATGCTGAAAAATCAATAGGCGGTCATGTTAAAAAGTCTGTAACTTCGTCGTTTTTCAACAGAATCAAATTATACTTGACACTTAGATGTAAAAGCTTTTACTAAATAAATGTGTAAAATTTCAAATTTAAACTCCAAACGGTTGCTGAGAAAACAGCGTAAAACTTTAGGGGTCCACTTTTTTGCCGCACCCTGTAGAGCTAAAATGTTCAGAAGACGATATCAGCAGAAGCACGCGAACTGTCAGTGTTGATGTGTGCTACAGTTTAACTGTTGTCTCACTCGGTCTCAGAATATCATTGTCCAAGACTAAGTTACGCAAAAAATATCGGCCACGGTTCTCAACCACCTACTGTACTCACTAATGTCAATCCAGGGCCCAGACGCTAGAAGCCTTTCGCGTGACATGCCAGCGGCAGATCCACTGTGTCCGGTGGTTCGATTTTATCGGAAACGACGAGATCGCTCTACGTATAGGCCTATAATACTGGTCTCCTCCTCATCACATCTCATAGCAAAACGCCAGTGTTCTGTATTTTCTCACACAGCCCGTCTATCAGAGACTACAATTAAGTACCACATTATGTTCAAATATTTGAAATTAATATTTTTTTGTACTACATCGACTAAAAATTTCGCGCAAACTTACTTTCATTCGACAGAACTATGAAAGAAACAAAAGGGGCTGCTTTTAATTGAAACACGTGTAGTTAGGCGGCTTGCTTTTTCTGACTCGCGATGTAGTAGGCCTGACACCAAGACGAAGAGGCGTGCAGTGAAATTTGTCGATAGCTCCGCCTTCAGCTGCTGATCGACATCTGGTTTGCTTGTCATAAACTATAGACAAGTTATCAGCATTATTGGCAGAAAAAGATGGTAGCAGATGGATGAGAAATAAAAATTGACGGAGACTGCTTGCGGCACGTAGACACTAGGTGAAATACGATCTACCGTGTAAGTGTAGAAATTCTAGGCCTACCTCCTGACGAATCTGAAATTTATTTATCAAAAACTAACAATTTTAAAGGTCTATTTTGCACTCATATTCTGCTTTCAAATTTATGATGCTAAAAGAGCATGCGTACTACCACACCAGTTACTACATTTTCAGGCCTACACGGCATCAATCCGCCCAATTCTTGAGTATGCCTCCCCAGTCTGGCAGTCTACTCTATCACTCGCCGCAAACTGAGCAGTTGGAATCAATACAAAAAAAGCAGTACATCTTCAACTTCATCCGTGGCATGTCATATCCTAACTTGTTATTTGTCGTTAACATAAACTCACTAAAAGACAGGTGAGATAAATATTCCAGATCCTTCTACCAAAAAATGTGTAATCCGGCTTTATGTCTCCATCACCTCTTCCTACCCCTCGCGACACTTCTGTAACTTGCAGGCTACGATTCAGCACACCTCTCCCTTGCCCAACCTCACGAACAAAGAAGTTTCAATCATTTGTAAATTTTACCCTCAGAAAATACCAATCACCTATATAATCCCACCTATAGTTCTAGTTGTATCTTGGTTTTTTAGTATGGACTATTATTGTTGCTATTTGCACTTATGTACTCATGAATTGTGTTATTTTGCATTTATGGACTGTTTTTTGTTGTATTTTGTTCACTGTTTGCACTGCACCGTTATTTAGTTATTCGGCTATCTTTATAGCCGCAAGTGTGCAAATAAACTCATTGTCAAACTACTAAGTTTCATTAAATTATTCCTCACGTTACAAAGTTATGCCAGATTATGCCAATTTTCAAGCGACCGTACTTACGTAACGGATGAGCATATGGTACAAGTTGTCGTCCGTCCGTCCGTCCGTCCGTCCGTCCGTCCGTTTGTCTGTCTGCCTGTGACGGATGTATTGTGGCAAAACGATGCAAGATAAGGCCTTGGTTGCTATTGATTACTAATATCAAGTCGCATATTGGCTTTCAAGTGACATTAAAATCATTGACCTTAGATCATAATGCACTGTGGTTTTGCCAATCGTGCGGTATTGCGGCTAAACGGTAAGTCGTAAACGGTCGGCAATGGTACTGTTAGATAGAGCGCTGGCGACTTCCTACAGGCTCTCAACGACGTCTGTATCTGCAGCGGTTTGGCTGCAATTTTCAATGAAAAGTTTTAAGCTATAAGTGGCCATATCTCGGAAACAGTGAGAGATAGGGCCAAGATTGCTATTAATCACTAATAGGAAGTGGCATACGCTCTTTCAGATTACATAAAAAATCATTAACCTTAGACGACCTCAAAGGTCGGTACGCACTATTGTGGCTAAACGGTGCGAGATAGGACCAAGGTTGTTATTGATCACTGAGAGAAAATCGCATACGCTTTTTTAGATGAGATGAAAATTATCGATCTTGAATGACCTAAAAGGTCACTGACAACCAGTACGGTCGGCTATCCTAGCGACAGTTGGGCTTCTTGTTACATTTCAAAACGCATTTATCATAAATCTGTACTATTTGACGATAAACCAAAAGTTTAAACAATACAAATTACTGGGGTATTACAGTTTCTGAAACAGCTGACAGAATGTAATCAAAATATTTCTTGAAAAGTTTAATTTCATGTTTAAATGTAAACCGCAAGCCGAAACGCATGCATTTAAACGTCGTTTGCGAAAATCGTAAATAGCTTTGTTTGTCTGCAGCAAGTCATCTCATATCTGCTGCAGTGCACTGTTTGCGCACGACAGCTATGAGCACTTGAGCAGTGCGTCTGAGCTATCGTAGAGGCGTCTGTCCCTCTGTCTGTCACACCGTGCCCAGTCCTTCCCTTTTGCAGTTTGTCTTCGAATATGTTGTCGATAACCTCCAAAAACAGTACGCTTTGAACTGACATAAGTCTTCACTGTTAAATGGCATGTTAGGCTACATTACGTGGCACTACAAACTTGCAAAGAAGTTTCCTCATTAGAGAAGTTCGCACGCACTGCGATAATATAGGCTACAATGTTGTAGGACGTTTTACGGTTGTTGCTGCAGGTGATTTGATTTTATTTTATTGCCACAGGTGCCAGCACTAGAAGATCGTGCACTAAAAGATAAGCGTCGTGTTGCAAATTTTAAGCTGTATGCGACAGTAAACATTTCGGGAATCAGTAAGTATTGGCCAAAAATAAGAAAAGTATAGCTCGTGAAATTTGTCGATTGCCATCCGCGTCTTCAGCCGCTGGTAACATCCGCTTTGCTCGTCATAGATTATAGCGAACCTGTCAGTAGTATTGACTGACGCCATGCATGAGTGACTTTGTCCGACAATAGGAATCGAACTTGCTTGACATGGCGAGCTACAGTTCTATTTACTTATTTCCTTATTTTGCTTATACTTACATACTTCTCTACCTCGACTCAGTTCGACTTTAAAATCGACTTGAACTGGACTTGAAGTCGACTGCTTGAAAGCAAAACATCTTGAACTGACGCAACATAAAAGCCAATCGACTTTTGACTTGAAGAAAAACATTAAACCCCTATAAAACGTTAGCTGTTATCTGTACTGTTTTGTTTAACCCACTGTCATTTTATGCTAGGTAGGAAACATTGGTCCTTTAATTTTTTTTGTAGTTGTACTGCAGTAGGCTATTTCGATAGGCCTGAGAATAAGCTGATATCCTGTTTGCTAGACGTTTGCTGCACAGTTGTCGTATAGGCCTACGCTGTGTCTCAAAAAAAGTAGTACACATAGGTCTTACTCACATACTCACTGAAGCACAGTAAAAGCATACAAAGCGCGCATGAACTACGACGCACAGATAAACAGACTGGTAACGGTAAGACCAGCTACAAGCCTCCATGGTACGGCGACCGTCGACTTCCAAGTGGGCACGCAACTGGGCCGTGAATCTTTGCTGAAAACTCATAGGAAACCGTTTGACATTTACCGGTGAGTCCAAAAAACAACAACGGAGTCGGTCTAATAAACTCCTTCGCAATTAGCATACCTTGTTGCGACTCTGAGCTGCGTGAGGCAATCAGCACCGCGAGGACGATGACAACGATGACCAGGCAGAGGGACAGCACCAGTAGGAATCGTTCCAGACGACTTCGATGCCGCCAAAGCACCTGGCAACAACCTGCTGTTCACTATTTAAAGCTTATACTTATATCACATGAACACAGGCTGAATTTACTTGGGTCTAGGGCCTCAAGCTGCAAACAAACCGTGCGGTACAGAGCCGACTTATGAAGGGATGGCTAGGCCCAGTTTACATGGACGCTTTACAGTTGCTTACATAATGAGGTAAAGACGGTTACCCGTCTCAGTAGGCCTACTAATCTAGCTCGAAGTAGAGTAACTTCGTTTACCGAGACTAATGCGATAAGCAATTAAGCAAAGCGGCCACTCTTTAAAAACCAATCAACCGCTTAACTAGATCGTTTACAAAGAAATAGGAAAAAAAATCATAAAATGACGAAAAAAATAAATAATTTAATCGATTTTAATTAATCAAACAAAGATGAGGACTATAATTAACCGCTGGTGCGTGGCGGCTGTATGTGGTTGTGTTGACATACGATGAGATCTGTCCTTCGCCGATATCCAGTCCAACGTCTGTGGACCTACCACCGCTGACAACCGGCGACCCATAGCTCACTGCTGCCCCTGCAGACGAGCTAGCCACCAGGTGGTCGTCGGCGTCAGCATTGGCGAAATACTGGTACTTCTGTCCTGACATTGGACTGCAAAGCACAACGTACAGGTATAAACGGGAGGAGACTGCACGGGGAACACAATTTAAGTAACAGTGCCACAACAATGAGTTCAATATTGTAGCTATAGGCTCAGCAACAGACAATTCCTTAATCTCTGTTCTATCATTGTCCACTGTGTGGCTAAGTGAGAATTTCAGTGTTTATCAAAACAGTCTACAGTGTATAAACAGAACGCGGTACAGTGTACATGCTACAACACCAAACGAGTAGAATTTCATACATTTAATAAAATGATGCAGCAGCTGCATAAGCGCAGACACTAGAGAAAGTCAGTTGTTATCATTTTGCCACAAAACTTTAAAAAGCCGGTTGTATGTCATTTCGACCAAACTGTATAACTTACGCTTGCAATCACTTAATCAGGTGTAGCGCAACGCATGACTGAGGCACGCGACAGACTAATGAAATAACAACTAGAATACAAATACTGTCGACAAATGAAATTACCGGTATTTTTCGCCAAAATGATATAAATTTTAGCACTATTAAGTTAAGCATGGTTAAACTATGCAAAAATAAAGCACTCAAAATGTTTAGATTGTAAAATATTTTAGCACGATCGAAGACATGGTTACATGGGAATTTGGGAAACATTTTACCATTCGCGGCCTATAGGCTTACGCTTGTGAAGTCGACTGCTTTAATACACCTTACATATTTTAGCCGTGCGCAATTGTGCAAACCTACCAGTAGTTTAATCAATGAGTACGTACATGATTAAATAGGCCTAGAGAACAATTTACAGCCCTCAATGCATCTGTTGAATCGCTTGCCGGCACCACACCAGATCCTGGCTGGAGAAGAAAGCCAGAAAGACCACGATGCAGCTGGTGATGTGACGTTCTGAAAGCGACACATTTGACTGCTCAGGAGGTCTGGACAAGGGCTGATGATCGTGAAAAGTAGAGAAAGCAACGATCCACCGCCGATCGCGCGTTCTGATGATGATGATGATAAATTGATAAAGATTTGCAGCGCAGTAGTTGACAATCTCTATTTTACCACCTGAATCACGAGTAGCTGACTGCAACTTTTCGTATGCCACGTACATGTATGCCTTCATTGGTTGTGTGACTATAGCAGACAGGCGTACACACAAAGTCGGTGTTCACCTGCTCTTACTCCGACAGATAGTCTCGAGCTGCGTGCTTTTGATATGCTGTTTTAAGTTATTTACAGTATGAATTTACTGTATTACGGTATGAATCCCTTAGTTGATTACTTACTTAACGCTTACTTATTCAGCTTACGCAACAGCACTGGGAAGCTGCTGGCAATCGTAAAAAAACTCGCTCGTGCAATTTGTGATTCGTGTGTCACTGGACTGAGTGTCGCACCTCGGCAAATTTGCATTACAATCTGCAGAGGCGACTACAATTAAACGCAGCAGATACACGCTATGCAATGTGTAGGCCTACGAGTACTGGCCTACGGACGCCATGGGCAGAATAGCTAGACCACTTCGACCTGCACGACCGAATACTGACTAAAAATGCTCACGGGCGTCCACAGTCATGACAAGACGGGATATTTTCCGTAAAATGCAAAAATGCAGTTTATGTGCGAATAAAGAAACTATGATACAGACTGTGATGACCTCCCACATAGCGTGCGACGAGAAATGTCTTAACCATGGAACAGCAGCTCCAGACCCACAGCTCACACAGGCCCACCAGGAAAGTAAAAATACCCATATTTTACAAGGAAATTCTTGTCTGTTGTATGTGTTTGTTATAAAAATTATATTTCCTTCACTGAACAGAATAATTAACATATTGCAGTGCAAAACAATTTAGCGAATAACTTGGAATGGCGCAATGATGCAGCAAAATAACACATTTCGCAAGCCGAAAATAGAAAACAAATCTGACGAGAGGCCACTGCACCCTCCACAGACCCCTTCGTAATCCCGAACAAATTTTAATAGGTCGTCGTAACAGGGACGGTAAAGTAAATCAAGGGAAGTGCGTTATTGTGACTTACGATTGTGATTATTAGCTTCAGTCACAACAGAACGATTGCAACGTCAGGTCTCGGGCGCGTTCAGTAAAACGGTGCCCTAACAAGTGACGATGACATAGGCCTACTTACGTAGCGATTGGTTTGATCTGTGATTAAATCTGTAGTGATCGCTTTAGGCCTGCTGCAAATTTCCTAGACAGCGTGCCGGTAACTCTATTTCAAATCGGCTAACATTCGGTGAAGATAGGCCTATGAACAACAAAACGACAACTCTCCCCACGATTTACACACACTAAAACAGATATGTTAAGATTACCATACGACTGCTTTAATTGCATGCGCACCCTTTAAGTTGCTTCTCGCTTATGAATAAAGTAAACGTGTATTATGGTGCGCTGAACAACGTACTTGCATAAATGAAAGACGTGTATGCTGTGATAATAATGTGTGCACTGTGTTAATATCAAAGCATCAGACAAGAGGCATTTGTTATATGACTTCAGCAGAAAATATCTTTTATGTTCTACCAGACTTTCAGGAACTCTGAATTAGGCCTACAGCTAAATATGGAACAGGACAAAACAGATCAAGTGTCATATATTTATAGTGTCAAAAGCCACGAACAATAATAGTCTAGCAACACGAGGTCGACAGCAATAGGCCTAGTACTGGAACACAGAACACACATATACATAGGCTTTAGACTATATCGACTGAACAAAAAGAAAGCAACAAACTTCAACTAAGACAAATTTCACAATGCTGCAAACACTCGTAATACACGAATACGAATAGATCTACGTTATCTAGCTTGGGACTGATATTCATACGATTTATACGAACTTCGTCAATAACATAATTATAAGCTTACTGACAGTAAACACGCAATCTTAAACCTGTGAGAAAACCGATAATTATTAAACTGATATATTTTCAGTTTTATTGCTACAAATGCTTGTATAAACGATCAAACAGGAATGCTAAAATGGAAAAAAATAAACAAAATCCACGGTATGCAAAAAAACTCTAGAGCGTAGCCTATACCATAAATTGCACACGATACCCCACTTAACACTAAACATGGTTTAGTCTGACCAAAGTTAAGCGGAACTATAAAAAGTTTTATTAGCGAGTGAAACCGGTTTTAATTCACCGCAGACGTACAATGCACACGTACTTTCATCATGCAGACGGACAGATATGTACCGTTATCGCGATGGTACATTAATTCTCTAGAGCCAAAATCATGAATAAAACTAACTGCAGTCTTGTCTCATTACCACAGAAATTATATCATTTAGGCTACTGTCACGGCTCACTTACAAATACAGTGATTCCACTAAAACACCTTAAGGCGATTTTGCTCAAGCCTATAATTTTTATAAAGTAAAAAAAATATATATTGTTGCTCCTCGTATGTATCAGTGTCACAAAACAGCACACTGCAGCGACTTCAGCTGGATATTTGTAATGGTCACGACAAACGAATGATTGAAACATCTTTATTTTGTGTTGCAGCCAATAGCTACTCGTAAAACATAACATAAAATACTGGAACTCGTAACGTTCTGACGTTAGACTAGGTACTCAACACGCTACGACTTAGCTCCACCAGCTTGTTTGTAAGATTAGTGTAGGCAGCGAATCACAATGCAGGGCCTACGCGTTCACAATTAACTGCGACGAGTCAACATTTCCGTGAGTAATGAACATGCAGATAATACAACGCCGCACTGTGGATACACGCAATAACGTGGAAGCAAAACTTTGCACTAGTACCGACAATCAACTGAACACGTTATTATGCAAAAAATCACACCACAAACAAACCTAAGAAAAAACAAACAGATGCTCTTACGAGTGTGTAGGCCTACGTTCCTGATACACAACGACCTACCACAACGAGCATTACCGTAATAATTTTTCCGGACAACTCGCTGAACGCTAGAGGGACTAAGGCAATGTCAACATTTCTCTTCATTATACTGGCATCAACAGCAACGCGATATCTGCAAACTTTCTATTTGTCATACTGAAATCCAATTAAGGCCTACCACGTAACAAAAGGTATCCGCCTTCTAATTCCTAACATATCACAAAATTCACAATACAACTGCGCACGTGCTGCTAAATGACAACAAAGAATGTACAGCCAGATGTAGTAAAACTGATACAACAACAGAGCAGAACACAATCTGGTTCGCCGTTCATCTACAGACTAACTGGTTTTATGATACAAGTTGGTTTATGTAATGTTATACTGGTGATAAGATGCAAATAAATGTGCAACTTTACAGCTAACTTAAGCATCAGTTCTGTCTGATATAGCCTACCGAAATGAGTGGTCGATATTGTGCTAGTCGAATGATGTATAAATATGCACAGACTAATGACTAGCTGTGCTACAATCCTTTAAAAATTCCAGCAATTAAGACTTATTAGTTAACAACTAATTGATAGCAAATGACTCCATCCAATACTCTGCTACAGTAAAAAGTCAATAGAGAACCAAATTAGACGTCTGTAAGACATTAAGCAACGACGAAACTCGTTCTAAAGACTCGATTCTTACTCCTGTTGTATTTTAATATTAAATAATGATATCTTGCAAATGTTTTTTAAATATCCAAAATGTTTAAATTCAATAGACTGTAAATTGTTTCTGCTAAGCAGTTTTAACCAAAATTAATACTAATATTTAACATACAAAGTACCGGTATTAAAATACGATTAACTTACAACGTACCAGTATAAATTTAACAGGGTTACAGGTCAAAAGTTCAGAACAATAAAAAAACCGAGTCAACCAGCAGTGTACTGACTACTGAGTACAAAGAACTGGTGTATCACGTGACGACCCACACGATAGAAGTATTATTCATTTAAACTAACGCAAGTGAACAAAACATCACGTAACAAAATCTGGGTCTAGTGTAACTAAAAGAATCTCAACAAACATGCATGCACACATGACTATCTTTAATTGCTATTCTTATTACGTTCGTGCATGTGTGTATGGCCAGTAGTAATAATTACTGTATCTTACAAATATAGCACTATCCACAAATGCTACGTTTTTCCGTAATTCACTTATGCTGCAGTTTGTCTGCGCAGCCTAAGATAACAGATAAGCCCAGATACTGCATTATGACTGGAACACAGCAACAATAAATACAAAAGTTCACAGAAGCAGTCAAATACTGTACTTATCAATCTGTCAATGAAATAACAAATGAACACTAAAAACTTCACATTTGGTCCACAATAAGTAACGATGCACGAACAGAGATAATAACACATTAAAAAAATTCTTGCCAAATATTATAGTACAAATTCACAAAATTCAATATATATATTCAACAGCAACAACGTGCAAAAATATCAGGTTTTAATATATTACCGTTATATACACTTACACTACATTGACATATCATGTGTGCAGGTGTGTAATAAAAATTCTCGGTATTAAAACATTTCCCTGTAACCCAAAAACAAATAACATTAATAATTTATCAACAGTGTTGACAGAATAATGCCACACAATAAATGCACATGATCAGGTAAAATGACAGCCACTCAGATTCAGCTAAACTGTATTGGCAAACTCATTAGGCAGTCACTAGAAATGTCTATTTTTCACAACATCTATTCAAGACTGAATTAACAATACGTGAACCTAACGTACATACTTTTTGTTAGTCGGCTTGCAAACCCAAGTAGTAATGATGCATCAATTTAGTAAAACTATCTAAATTAGCACTCAAATATGGGGCCATTGTAAAACTGATTTTGAGCAATATCTTCAAATGTGGTCCTGTGAATAAAGATCGACCACTAGATTCTATTTTTGTTCTAGTGTGCATCACGAAATGCATCAAAAGGCAACACTTGGATTTTCCATTCCATCTGTAGCAACCAACAGCACCAACAAAGTATGAATACGAAAATGTGTCAATGGTTTGGGCTCTGACCACAATGGTTTATGCAAGGGGGTTAACTGGGAAGCTCAGTTAACTCCCCACTCAGTAACACCAGTACCATAATACTTAGTAAAATACATGCACGTCTGTTGACTATTACTAAAATGAGTTCTGACAAACGTTTACCACAAAGACATAAATGCAATAACAAAAGTTAACCGCTGAACGCCATTTATATCTACACCAATATTACATCGTGGTGCACAAAAATGTGGAACAGGCATGCTTTATGTTGATCAAGCAATCAAACAGTTTCAGACACGAATAGCCACAGTAACAGCAGTGATGCTATGATGACACTATGTTCAAGTGTTCAACATGACCAGCCTTCACTACAGTAATCGAGTTTAATGTTTCTAAAACTGCCCGATTGCTCAATCTACATGATAAAGCACGTACGTTCCACTATTTCATGTGCCAACCGGATAATATCTACATTCTACAGGCAGCGTGTTCGCTACAGTTATCACATAGCAATGAAGTACCGGTAACAACAGTTTACTGGCATGCACACTAACGTCACAGACCAATATCGAACAACATCACGCAATATTCACTGGACAACTGCACAAAACGACGACGCTAATTACTGTCGATCAGCTGGACAACTGTGATCGACTCAGTCGGACAGTTGGCAATTGGCATAATCTACAATATCCAACCGGTTCAGCAGACTACTGCACTCTAGGCCAATCTAGCTGAAAGAGATTTCACATATCCACTGTCCAGTGATGTTATCAAGGACTTTGTTTCAAGACCAAGGCTATTGCTCTTTGTCCTCAAAGTGCCTCAAGGATGAGGCCAAGTCTTCGAGGACACATCACTGGTTTTGTGTGAAATATCATGTTTTAACGTTTAAACATAATTTATTACTGAATAAATGACTGAATAAGTGTTTTAACAGTACTTCTACTTATAATAAACGCAATATGACAACAGATATATCACTTTTGTTGCAATTAGAAAAGAATGAAAAATAAGAAAACGAGGTGCAATGCCAGCATGCTCAGCACTGTGGCAGCTCACCAGCTGTGCTGCAGAAGACATGGCTAAATCTAACTGATGTGTTTATCATCGCACTTAAGTGTGCAAACTACAACATGATTAATCAGAGCCGGTTGGGTATTGCAAGCGAGCAGCAGATCGTCAGTCATTTGTCGTCTCACCAAATGTCACACTTGTCAGGCGGGTTCATCGCAGACGTCGACGGACAACTGAACTCTCGCGAAAACTCGCGTGAGTTAGAGATCGTGCCAATCACCCGGAACTTCGCCAAGCTGTGTGGATCACTGAGAATACTGAGATGAGTCGCCTCGGGTCGATTGCTGCTGCACCACACCTGAACAAATAACAGCCAGCAGTTAACGACATGTAAACGACAACATAAACTTTTACACTGCTCCCTTGGAACCCATAATCAACTTCTTGGGAGTTTTGCTTCAATTTCCCTGACATTTTCATCTTCCCAAGTTCTTTCTAAGTCAGTAACTTAAGATTTAGCAAAATTATGTTTGTTGCAAGATTGTACCGTTTTTACTGTGGTTTTCTTTAGACTTTTGCAATTCACTTCTTTTTCGTAGAATTCTTGATGAGCAACATCCTATTGCACAAGCAACTAAAGTGTAAAACGTAAAAAGTGAAGCAGCAATAAAAATATGATAAATACAGTTTAAGCAGAGACAGAAATTAAAAAGAGAAACACTAAAATCACAAATGAAAAGCTAGTGTGAGTGTGATTTTTCTCATGTTTTCATCAGTGTAGCTTTAGAACTTCTGTAAATTAGGCCAATGATAAAAAATTGCCGTACTCGACTCACAAGCAGCAACTGAGTGATGGTGAATCAGTGAAGACTTGCCTGTGCAAAAGCGATAAAGAATAGCTGATTGTGACTGTACGGGAGTCCTGGTAACAATGGTTCATCGCCGTGTTCCTTCGTCCATTGCCTGAATGCGTTGTACGCTGACTTCAGACCACCGTTATCAGCTATGTTTTCACCCAAAGTCT
>Ga0209454_1001766_pt1 | contig 13990 bp, 11 predicted proteins | sample WorMetHERISLAND1_2_FD_187400 | JGI IMG/M metagenome (GOLD analysis project Ga0209454, IMG submission 187400) | Marine gutless worms symbiont microbial communities from Max Planck institute for Marine Microbiology, Germany - Olavius geniculatus... | ecosystem: Host-associated > Annelida >...
AGCGATACTTCGTGATCCATACCAGATGAACCTTCAGGTCGTAAACGGCATGTGCTGCGTGCTTCTTTGGTCTCATAACTAAAATACTAAAGCTCTTGGACTAAAAGTCCATAGTTTTTACTAGCGACCAGCAATAAACCACCATCTGCGGCAGAACCTGGCGATCGAGGGGTTGGTCTCCATCGCCTCCTTACAGAGAGACCTGACCTGTGGCAGGTCCTCCGCATCCAGGGCATCGGTGATCCGTGTGCGCAGCTCGTGCGACGACATGGGTGCCACCCCACGGGCGGTAGCCGCCGCCTCCGACTCAGGTAGCAGCGCCGGACCCGGAGCCGCGACGACATCCGGTTTCAGTACCGCCGGCGCCGTTTGCAGCCGTTCCTCGGACTTCACCTCCAGCCCGGTAGTCACGGTGGTTTCCGCTTGCGTCCCGGTGGGTGGTTTTATCAATTCCGCCGATTGCCGCAGGGAGTGGTCGCGCGCATCCGTCGTCACACGCCGCGGCGCGAGCCGACTTTGCGCGCGGGCGGTGATCCTGACTAAAACCCAACCTTCGTTCTCTCCGTCGGATGCGTCCAGGATCCGGTAGGGAAAAGTGTCTATTTTCACATTCCGCGGCGGCGCCGAATAGCGGAAACGGTAATTGTCGATTTGTTCGACCGCGCCGAATCGAGGGGACCCAAGCCCCAGAATACGGAGTGTCTCTCCCTCCGGATCATGGCTGTATTCACGGACATCGACGACCATCCCCTCACCGGCGATAATCCTGATATGGATGGTGAGGGCAATCGGCGGGCGATTGGGCCGAGTCTGCGCGGCTGATTCCGGCTGGGAAAATACCAGCTCACGAATGGGCAACAGCCACCCGATGCCGACCAGGACGAGCGCCGACAGGAGCAGTAAGATCACCCCTTCCAAATACCAAGGACCTGACCGCGGGTCGGTACGGGATTCCGATTTCATGGCATGCAATGGTAGCGAAAATCGACTTGTAGCGGGTATAGAATAATCGCATGCCCCGAGTATACGATCTCCACACCCACTCGACGGCCTCCGATGGTACCTTGACGCCATCGGAATTGATCACCCTCGCCGCGGCCAAGGGTGTGGATGTCCTGGCCCTGACGGATCACGATACCCTGGATGGCCTAGCCGCGGCCCGGACGGCCGCGGATGCCGCCGGGCTGATCCTGTCGCCCGGCGTGGAAGTCTCCGTCACCTGGGGTGGGCGCACCATCCATATCATCGGCCTGGGCATTGATTCCCGGAACCAGGCGCTCCGCGCTGGCCTGGCGGAGCTGTCGGCGTATCGCCGCCGGCGGGCCGAGGAGATCGGTCGACGCCTCGCCAGGGAAGGAATCGAGGGTGCATTCGAGGGTGCCGGGGCCTTTTCCAACGGCCGGCTGATCGGTCGCACCCACTTTGCCCGTTTTCTCGTGCAGCAGGGTTACGCAGCGGATGAACGCGAGGTTTTCAGGCATTATCTGGTCAAGGGCAAGCCCGGCCATGTGGCGGGAGATTGGGTGAGCCTCGAAACTGCGGTAGGGTGGATCCGCGACGCCGGGGGACAGGCGGTGATCGCCCATCCGGGGCGCTATCGTTTTACGCGCACCAAGCTGCTGCGGCTGATCGGTCAGTTCACGGAATGCGGCGGTGTGGGCATCGAGGTAGTCTCCGGCAACCACAGCCGGGACGAGTGCCTCCTCTTCGCCCGTTACGCGCGGGAGCATCGGCTCTTGGCCTCGGTGGGTTCCGATTTCCACGGGCCGGGCAATCCCCGGACCGGGCTCGGGGGTACGGCCCCGCTACCGAGCTTCTGCACCCCCATCTGGGCCGACTGGGAGGAGCCAGGGTTACCCCGGACCCGTTCCGGGTGAGCGGGGAAAACCCGGTATCTTATCTATCCATGGCGCAATTTTTCGAAATCCATGCTCAAGACCCCCAACCGCGCCTGATTCGGCGCTCGGTAGACATCCTACTGCAGGGGGGAGTGATCGTCTATCCCACCGACTCTTCCTACGCCTTAGGTTGTCGGATCGGTGAAAAATCCGCATTGGAGCGTATGCGTTCCATTCGCAATCTGGACCACGCGCACAACTTCACCCTGGTGTGCCGCGATCTCTCGGAGATCACGACCTACGCGCGCATCGACAACCAGGCCTTCCGGTTGCTCAAGAGCCTCACTCCCGGTCCCTACACCTTCATCCATCAGGCGACCAAGCAGGTGCCGCGGCGCCTCCTCCACCCGCGGCGCAAGACCATCGGCATCCGGGTGCCGGACAATTTCATCTGCCGGACCCTGCTCGCGGAGTTGGGCCAACCGATCCTGAGCACGACCCTGATGCTGCCGTCGGATGACATGCCCCTCACCGACCCCTACGAGATGCGCGAGCGGCTGGATCGGGAAGTCGAGCTGGTGATCGACGGCGGTTTCTGCGGCCTGGAGCCGACGACAGTGCTGGACATGGCCCAGGAGCCGCCGCTGGTCCTACGGCTGGGGAAGGGCGATGCCTCCCGCTTCGACCAGGGGTGAGCCGGGGTCGTCGGTTTCCGGCTGATCGGCCGCCAGCCGCCAGCAGGGCAGGATGGATGATAATAGCCAAACTTCAAGTGGTGAGTCTGCTAACCCCTACCTTCTCGTGCACGGGCTCCAATTGGGGACGAAAGCGCTCCCACGCTATCGCTGCAGTCAACCGCTCCAGCGGGTCGGTAGTGCGTCAGTTTGAACAATTACACCTTCTGGCGACGGCGAGCCACAGCCCGCCGCCGTTTTTGTCCATCGCTTAGCCCAACATCCGCAGGGCGTCAGCGAACCGGCAAAACCTAACCATGCGTATGCACATGCGCCCAAACTGACGCACTACCAGCGGGTCGCCTAACTTGCTGATTCGCTGCAAGCGGTTCTCTCGATCAATGTAGCTGCGCTGACCCATGGTTCCCCCAGCATCGAGCATTCTTTTTGGTCTTTGGGATGGTAACCTCGGTCTCCTCGTCAGTCAGTATTTTTGCATGGTGCCCATAAACTGATTCCATTTCCTGCCCCCTTCTCTCACGCCCGTTCCACCGGAAATGCCAGCACTTGATCGATGTAGGTACTGCCGGTAGCTACCATGAGCAGGCGGTCCAGGCCCAGGGCGACCCCCGCCGTTTCGGGTATGCCTGCCTCCAGCGCGGCCAGGAAGGCCTCGTCCAAGGGTAACCGGTCCAACCCCCGCGCGGAGCGCTCCCGCAGCTCCGCCTCGAAACGCCTGCGTTGCTCGCTGGAATCCGTGAGCTCCTGGAAGCCGTTGGCCAGCTCCATCCCCCCCAGGTAGAGTTCGAAGCGCTCCGCCACCGGCTCCGCATCCCGTCGAATGCGGGCCAGGGCCGCCCGGCTGGGGGGATAATCGTAGACGAAGGTCAGCCGGTCCCGATCAAGCGCCGGCTCGATACGATGGGTAAGCAACAAATCGAGCCAGCCATCGCGGTCGAGGTCCGGATCCCGGACTCCGGGGAGCTTACCGGCGGCCTGCCTCAGCGCCGCCGGACCCGCGCGCATGGGGTCCAGTCCCAGGTGGGTTCGAAACAGGTCCCAGTAGCTGATGCGCCGGACTGCGAGCTCGGGGCGATCCAGGGCATGGCGCACCAGTTCCGCGACCTCCGTCATCAAGACCCCATAGCCGAGGCCCGGTCGGTACCACTCCAGCAGACTGAACTCGGGGTGGTGCAGGCGTCCGCGCTCGCCGTCCCGAAACACCTTGCAGATCTGGAAGATGGGTCCGCTCCCCGCCGCCAGGAGGCGCTTCATGGGGAGCTCGGGGGAAGTCTGGAGATAGAGGGTCTGCGGCCGTGCGTCTGCGCCGGACCAGCTGGTTTGCAGGCTGTCGAGGGCGAGATCACTGGCGGCGGCGCGCAAGGCGATGGGGGTCTCCACCTCCATGACGCCGGCAGCGGCGAAAAATTCCCGGATGCGCCCGAGCAGACGCGCCCGCGCCTGCAGCGTCTCGAGGCCAGCGCTGGGTCCCCAGGAGGAAGGGCTAATGGCTGGCATCACTACTGTCCGGGTATATTATCAAACAGATTCAGTTGATTAGGGATTTAGGCAGAGTTGCTTATGAATTCTATTCCAGTAACCAACTGAGCTGGAAGAGTTTTCTCGAATAAGGTCAGGCTCAGAATCTGCAAAATTGTGTAGAGATCCGGTTTGATGTCGAGGCGTTTCTCGATGATGGCGACGAGAATATAAATCGAGATAGCGATCCATATTTGGTATTGGACTTGGCGCGGATGACGAAGAAACTCCCTGCTCTATGCAGGGTGAACAGGCGTTCGAAGTCCACATAGCCACGGTCCATGATGTAAAAGGCGCCCGGTTCCGGGAGCAGAAGGTCAAAACATTGACGTCGTGTAGTTTGCCGTCGGAGATAATGACCGCAGCCTTGAGCCCAACTTGCCGGGCGCTTGCTTTGCTCATCCTACTCATTGGCAGCACTACCTAGTCCCCGGACAACGCCAAATCATTCAGGATTGCTCTACCCGGGCCCGCACCACATCCGCCAGCCGGTTCGCGATGGAGGTCACCTGGGCCTCGTCCGCCCCCTCCACCATGACCCGAATCAGGGGCTCGGTACCGGACGGACGCAGCAGTACACGACCGTATTCGCCAAGCTCCTGCTCTGCCAGGCCAATGGCGTCCCGTACCTCGGGCAAGCCGACGATATCTCTCTGCTCATCCAACCGGATGTTGATCAGCTGTTGGGGATACTGCTGCACTTCACCCGCCAGGTCCCCGAGGTCCCGGTCGGCATTCTGCATCGCCGCCAGCACCTGGAGCGCCACCACGATGCCGTCGCCGGTAGAAGCGCGGTCCCGGCAGATGATGTGCCCCGAGGGTTCACCACCCAGGATTCCGTCGTCCTGTTTCAAACGTTCCATGATGTAGCGGTCACCCACCTGGGTACGCACAAAACCTACGCCGAGTCGCCGCAGGGCGTGCTCCAGCCCCAGGTTACTCATCAGGGTACCCACGACCTCGCCCTTGATGCCTTGCTGCTCCAGACGCGATTTGGCGATGATGTAGAGTAGCTGGTCACCATCGATCAGATTTCCACCCCCATCCACCATCAGCACCCGGTCTCCGTCCCCGTCGAAGGCTACTCCCAGATCCGCACTCTCCCGTACTACGGATTTCATGAGTGCATCGGGGCTGGTAGAGCCGACCTTCCGATTGATGTTGAGCCCGTCGGGCTCGTCCCCGATGGCGATCACCTGCGCCCCGAGCTCTTCGAACACGTCCGGTGCCACGTGATAGGTCGCACCGTTGGCGCAGTCCACCACCAATTTCAGACCCCCAAAACCCATGGTCGCCGGGATGGTGCTCTTACAGAACTCGATGTAACGGCCACGGGCATCGTCCAGTCGCTTGACCTTGCCCAGGTACGCGGGACCGACCGTTTGCAGCGGTCGGTCGCACTCACGCTCGATTGCCGACTCGACCTCGTCCGAGAGCTTATCTCCATCCGCCGAGAAGAACTTGAGACCATTGTCCTCGTAAGGATTGTGAGAGGCACTGATCACGATACCGGCAACCCCGCGCAGGGTACGGGTGAGGTAGGCGATGGCGGGGGTGGGCATGGGGCCGAGTAGTCGAATGTCCATGCCGGCGGCAACCAGACCGGCCTCCAGAGCGGATTCGAACATGTAGCCCGAGATGCGGGTGTCTTTACCGATCAACACCTTGCCGCCCTGTCCTTCGCCGAGTACACGCCCCGCGGCCCAACCCAGCTTGAGCGCGAAATCCGGGGTGATGTTCCCCTCGCCCACCCGGCCCCGAATACCGTCAGTACCGAAATATTTGCGTGTCATCTCTTCACCCGTCTATCACGTCTATCGTTCAAGTTCAGCGGTGCGGCTTGTCTGCGTCCGCTGCAGCGTTTGGTTGGGCTTTGATCTCTTCGAAATCGAAATCGAAACTTCCGATAGCGATTTCGGTTATTCAGCCCAACAGTAGAAAATTCGGACTATGGTTCGGGCAGTCCACAACCATACACCGCCCGGACCACCCGCAAGGCATCCACCGTAGCCGCCACATCGTGCACCCGTACCAGGCGGGCACCGCGCTCGACCGCCAGCACCGCGGCCGCCAGGCTCCCCGCCAGACGCTCAGCGACCGGCCGGGCGGTGAGGGTGCCGATCATGGACTTGCGCGACAGGCCTACCAGGATTGGAGACCCGAGCGAGCACAGCTCACCAAGCCCCGCCAGCAACGCGAGGTTGTGCGTCAGGGTCTTCCCGAAACCAAAACCCGGATCCACGATGATACGATCCGGGGCCATACCGGCATTGACGCAGACCTCGATCCGCCGGCGCAGAAAATCCCGAACCTCGGACACCACAGCGCGATAGACCGGTGCCGCCTGCATGGTCCTCGGCTCTCCCTGCATGTGCATCAGGCACACCGGCACGCGGGCCTCGACCGCGGTTTCTAAGGCCCCCGGCTCCCGCAAGGCGCGCACATCATTAATCATCCCGGCCCCGGCATTCACCGCGGCGCGCATGACCTCCGGCTTGCTGGTATCGACGGAGACGGGCACGGAAACCCGGGGGCCGAGGGCCTCGATCACCGGCACCACCCGCTCGATTTCCTCACGCACCGAGACCGAAGCGGCCCCCGGCCGTGTGGATTCGCCCCCGATATCGAGGATATCGGCACCTTCTTCGACCATGCGCTCCGCGCGGTGCAATGCACGGTCGACGCCGAAAAAATCACCCCCGTCCGAAAAGGAATCGGGGGTGACATTCAAGACGCCCATCACACCTGGACGGGACAGGTCCAGCGATCTGCCCGCGCAGTCCAGGTCGTGTTGACATGCATAACCGACTGCTTGATTCACCCTCTCCCCAACCCCTCTCCCTCCAGGAGGGTGTCGCAAAAGGCACTGATCTTCACCCTTTGACCCCCTCACCCTTTACCCCGCACCTATCGCCGGTAGCTCGAGCAGCATCACTACTGGTTCCCCCCCAGCGATAGGTGCGGGGCAAGCCCCTCTCCCGGTGGGAGAGGGGCTGTTGCGACTCCCTCTCCAGGGAGGCAGACGCAAAAGCCCTTCCATGGCTGCGGAATCCTCACCTAATTGTAATCTATGACTTGCCTCGTAGGGCGGGAAAGCGCCGCAGAACGGAAGACGCTAACTACCCGTTTGCGACTCCCTCCCACCGAGAGGGTTGCAAAGGCCCGTGTCCGGGAGCGCCGCCTTCCAGGCGGCAGGCGTTGCTGAGACGCCGTTCCGGGGTTTCTGCCTTGCGCTCCCGCTGGCTGGTACCCGCGGCAGCCGGCAGGATGCCGGCGCTCCCAGGGGGCTTGGGGTGAGGGGAGCAAAGGGCACAGTCCGGTGCCTGTTGCGTCTCCCTCGCCGGGAGAGGGGTGGGGGAGAGGGGCTTTCGATGCATCACTTCTCACCCTGGACCTCCGGTATGTTGCGGGCATTTAAACACGTGACAACTACCTGTTTAGCACTACCGGAATTTCATTTCCCAACCCGCACGCAGTGAACCCTGCGGGTGTCACCGAGCCTGGTCTCCGCGGGATAGGCCCGGGTACACTCGGGTCCGGCCTCCGGGCATCTGGGGTGAAAGTGACAGCCCGGCGGCGGCCGGGAGGGGGAGGGCATATCGCCTTCGAGTCGGATGACTTCGCGGCGCAGGTCCCGGTCGACCGTAGGTACGGTGGAGAGCAGGGCCTTGGTGTAGGGGTGACGGGGGTCGTCCAGGACTTCGGTGACGGTCCCGCGCTCGACGATGCGGCCCAGGTACATGACGGCTACCTGGTGGGCCAGATAAGAGACCACGGAGATGTTGTGGGTGATGAAGAGGTAGCTCAGGCCCAGGTCGCGCTGGAGCTGCCGGAGGAGATTGAGGATCTGGGCCTGGACCGAGACATCCAGGGCGCTGGTGGGCTCGTCGCAGACGATGACCTTGGGCTCCACCGCCAGGGCACGGGCGATGCAGATCCGCTGGCGCTGCCCGCCCGAGAATTCGTGAGGGTAGCGGTCCGCGGCCGCGGCCGCGGCGGGCATCCCCACCCGATCCAGCAGGGAATGCACCCGCTCCAGCCGTTTTGCCCGGTTGGGCTCGATGCGGAGGGCCTGGAGGCCTTCGCCCACGATGTCACCCACCAGCATCCGGGGGTTCATGGCGGCGAAAGGGTCCTGGAAGATGATCTGCAGGTCCTTCCGGTAGCCGCGCATGGCCCGGCCGCCGAGCCGGGTCAGCTCGGCGCCGTTGAAGTGCACCGTCCCGCCGGTGCTGGGGATGAGCCGCAGGATGCCTTCGCCTACCGTGGTCTTGCCGCAGCCGGACTCGCCCACCAGGGCCAGGGTCCCACCCGCGTGCAGGTCCATGGAGACCCCGTCCACGGCCTTGACGTGACCCACGACCCGTCGGAAGACGCCCCTGTGGATCGGAAAGTGGACCTTGAGGTCGTCCGCCCGCAGCACCGTTGCGCCCATCCGATCGGGGGGGGCGGCGCTCTCGGTTACCGAACATCCGGAGTCTGTGTCCGCAGTCGGCTCGCCATCCTCCCAGAGGTGACATCTCACCCGGTGTCCCGAAGCGGGAGCATGCCAGGCGGGCGCCTGGTCCCGGCAGCGGTCCAGCGCCCGATGGCAGCGGTCGGCGAATCGGCAGCCCTGGAACGGTCGGTCCAGGGTCGGCACCCGACCTGGGATGACGGCCAGGGTGTCGGCGCGCTTCTCGGGCGCCGGTAGGCTCGCTATGAGCTTGTTGCCGTAGGGATGGGCCGGGCGGGCGAAGAAGTCGGCGACGGTCGCCGTCTCCAGGATCTGACCGGCATACATGACGGCGAGCCGATCCGCGGTCTCGGCCACTACGCCGAGGTCATGGGTAATGAGCAGCACCGCCATGCCGGTCTCGCGCTGCAGGCCCTTGAGCAGCCGCAGGACCTGGGCCTGGATGGTGACATCCAGGGCCGTGGTGGGCTCGTCGGCGATCAGGAGCTCCGGGGCTCCCGCCAGGGCCATGGCGATCATGACCCGCTGCTTCATGCCGCCGGAGAGCTGGTGCGGATATTCGCCGCTGCGCCGCTCCGGGTCCGAGATGCCCACCGCGCTCAAAAGCTCCCGCACCCGCTGCGGTGTCCGGTGGCGGGCGCGGTCCTCCCGCAGCCGCACGGCCTCGGCGATCTGCCGCCCCACCGTCAGCACCGGGTTCAGGGAGGTCTGGGGCTCCTGGAAGATCATGGCCATGCGGCCGCCTCTTACCCCACGCATGGCGCGCTCGGGCAGCGCCAGCAGCTCGGTGTCCCCGAGCCGCACGGAACCCTGGGTAATACGCCCGGAGGGCGGCAGCAACCGTATCAGGGACAGGGCCGTCATGGATTTGCCGCAGCCCGACTCCCCGAGCAGGGCGAAAGTCTCACCCCGACGGAGCTCCAGATCGACGCCGTCCGCCACCCGCATGGGTCGGTCTTCGGAACCGAGGAGGGTGGTCAGCCCACTGACCCGGAGCAGGGGATTGGTCATGTCGATCAAAGCTGCCGGCAATCCTGAATTATTCGAAGCCGTGGTAGTGATGAATTTTTGGTGGTGGTTGAGGTTTGAATGGAAACACCGTCAATAGCAATGTGCTGGGTACGCCACCAGCCGCATCCTCTTTCCCTGCTAGGGTATCGCAACAGCCCCTCTCCCGCTGAGGGTGTCGTATTAAAAATTCACCACTACCCGGCTCTTTACGGATCTTGGACTGCCGGCACCGCCACCGAATCGGCATAGAGCTCGATCCCCAAACCTTTACCGGCTACTCCGGCCCCGGCCACTCCGGCCCGCGGGTCGATCATGGGCGAGATCACGATGCGTCGCTGTGCCTTGCGTCCGTGGCGACGCTCGTAGAAGCGTACCTTGCGCTCGAAGACGTATAGATCGGCTTTACTGACGGATGACTTGATCTCGATGAGGATCAGGGTGCCGTTATGGATGACGACATCCAGCTCCACCTGCTCGGGGTACCCGAACACCGTTCCCTCGTCGTCGAATTCATTGACGTTGATGACCTTTACCCCGAAGCTCTGCTCCAGAATCGCCGCCAGGGCCTCCCGAAAGGAGCGTTCGGTATTGAGCCCCCAACGTGCACCGAGGGCGCCGATACTGCGGTCGACCTTGGCAACAACGGCCATGATTTCTTCATGCAGCCGTTCGGATTCCCGCTTGTTTTCCCGGACGTGCTCGTCCCACTTGTGGGCGTTTTCTTCCCATTTTCGTTTGTCCTCCGCACGGTACTCTTCCCACTTGCGAGAATTCTCTTCCCATTTTCGTTTGTCCTCCACACGGTGCTCTTCCCACTTGCGGTCGCTCCGTTCCCGATCGCGGCGCAGCTCGTCCAGGATCTGTTCGATCCGGCCGTCGGTTCGATCGCGGTCGGCGGACCCTTCCCGACCGAGCGCGATAACCAGATCGCGGGCTTCCCGATCTTGCCGTAGCAGAACGGGTAATTCCTGACGGATCAACTTGCGAACGGTGGTTTCGGTAAGAATGGGCTGGGTCATGATGTTCCAGGGGCTGTTGACATAAGCATCATACCAACTGCTAATCGGGCAAGATTCACGGGATTTCCAGGATTAACAGGATTATTTTTCGAATAGTCAATTATAACATCCCGTGAATCCTGGAAATCCTGTACCATTTGGAAGACCAGCCCGGAGGTGAGGGCTTACTCCTCATCAGTTATTAAACGCTCTGTTGGACTTGTTTTTAGCTGGTTCAGGCCATGAAAAACTGGTACCAAAAACAGCCCAACCTCTTTAAAAAAACGTGTCTATAATCTGGCGGGACTTGACAGGTAGGCACTCACCGCATCCTACGAGTTGCTCAGCGACCGGATCTTTTTCCCAGGGTCTGGCGTATAATTACTCTGAATTCGGCTTCTCGCGCGATTCGCGGTTTTCCTTCCGATGCGGCTCGTTACGCTTAGAATTTGGTGTTGCCTGCGAAGGCGTCTAAAGTGCTCTCAGGGGGTGTCTCAAATCCGGAGTCTATTTTAGACTTGCCGCACGGGCTTGTTTTTCCGGTTCTACTAAACGTCATGTGCACGAGGGTATCCAACGACGGCGGGCGAAGCCTCGAGGCCTGCCCGACGATCTCGGTATCACTGGTGGTTCCGGTGTATAACGAGGCCGAAACGGTCGGCCTCTTCCTCGACCGGGTAGACCGGATGGTCGCCAGCGAGCCTACGGTACACCTGGAAGTCGTCTTCGTAAACGACGGCAGCTCGGATGCCACCCTGGAGCGTCTCCTCCAATATCAGCAGCAGGATACCCGGGTCCGGGTGGTCGATCTCAGCCGCAACTTCGGCAAGGAAGCCGCGCTTACTGCCGGAATGCGGATCGCGAAAGGACAACTCGTGGTGCCGATCGATGTGGATCTGCAGGCCCCGCCCGAGCTGATCTTCGAGATGATCGGGCAGTGGCGACAGGGTTACGACGTGGTGCTCGCCCGTCGCGTCGGCCGCGACACGGACTCGCGGATCAAGCGAATATCAACCACTTGGTTTTACCGCATCTATAATCGGATCGCCGAGCCGATGATCCCGGAAGACGTGAGCGACTTCCGGCTGATGGATTGCACCGTAGTCGACGCGCTGAACGGGCTCCCGGAATCCAGGCGCTTCATGAAAGGACTGTTCGCCTGGGTGGGTTTCAGGACCACGTGCGTCGATTACACCTGTCCAAAGCGGGCGGCCGGCTCCAGCAAGTTCAACGGTCGGCGGTTGTGGAATTTTGCGCTGGAAGGTGTTACGAGCTTCAGCACGGTTCCGTTGCGGATCTGGACCTATCTGGGTGCCACGGTGGCGCTGGCGTCGTTTCTGTACGCTTCCCTTATCGTCCTGAAGGTCCTGATCTTCGGAGGCGACACCCCCGGTTATGCCTCGCTGCTCGTTGCCGTTACCTTCCTCGGCGGTCTCCAGCTCATGGGAATCGGCATCATCGGCGAGTATCTGGGGAGGACCTATCTCGAAGCCAAGCGGCGGCCGGTGTTTCTCGTCCGGCATATCTTATGAGCCGCGGGATTGATCGGCGGACCGGAAGGAGGAGTTTCGTACCTGAACCCCGAGCTGGCACGGATGCGCTCAACGACCGATAACTTGGAGTGCGGCGGTAACCTTAACCTAAAACCTTACCGAAATCGGTAGTCCTGAGATTCATAGGATAGGGCGCAAGGCCGCGCGAGTAGTCTGACAGTGAACTATTGATGTAATTTGAGTAAAATTTCAGGTACTCATCTCGACGCAAGAAGCCGCGCGGCTGATTAGCGCCGTTATCCAGGACCACTCCCGCGACTGCGCAGCAGGATCTCGAAGACGGATTCGCGCCCGATTACCAACTGGTTCGTAATGTCCGCGGCGGCAACCGCGAGCATGCCGGGCAGGATGATATTGGGATTGCCGGTGAGCTCGAGCAAGGCGATCAAGGCAGCCAGGGGCGCCCTGAGGCTTGCCCCCATCATGGCCGCCATCCCGACCGTGGCGTAGAAGGCAGGCGAGGCCGTGTCCATGGGCCCAAGCATGTCGAACAGCATGCCGAGTGCCGCCCCCGCCGCCCCGCCAATGAACAGAGTCGGTCCGATCAGCCCGCCGGGAATCCGCAGCCCCACCGCCGTACCCGTGGCCGCCAGCTTGGTCAGGGCCATTGCGAGCACCAGGCCCATGCCGAGACCCTCCTCGCCGGCCAGCAGTCGATCCAGGGTCGCGTAGCTGGAGCCCATGATCTCGGGGGTCCAAAGGGCCAGGATGCCGGTTACCAGGCCCGCCAGGGTAAAGCTCAGACGGTTGGACCAGGCGCGCGTATGAACGGCGACGGTCTCGCACCAGCCGATGAAGCCGATCGCCAGCACGCCGATCGCCAACCCGAGCAGGATCAGGTTCGGCAACTCCCAATGGTTGTTCAGATCCAGCGGGGGAACGCTGAGGGTGGGGTCCGCATGCAGCAGCAGCCGACTGATGACCGCACCGACCACGGACGCGACGATGATCGGCAGAAAGCGGCTGACCTCGTAACGTACCCGCAGCACCTCGACCACGAAGACGACGCCCGCCAGGGGGGTATTGAAGGCAGCCGCGATGGCAGCGGCCGCGCCGCAGGCCGCGAGTATATGGTCCTCTTCGACGGAAACCCGCAGGCGCTGACCAAGCTGGCTGGCGCTGGCCGCTCCGATATGGACCGATGGCCCTTCCGTGTCCACCGCGTGTCCGGCGACGATGGCGGTTACCGCGCCTCCTATCTGGGTAAACAGATTGGCCGCGGGCAGGCACGCTTTTCCGGGGGTATGCAGGCGGTGCAGCACATGGACCACGCCTACCTCACGGTGCTTGGCACGCAGCCGGTCGAAGATCAGCCCGAGCAGAAATCCTCCGGCCACCGGCAGGAGAAGCCTTAGCCAGGGATCGAGACCCGGGTAGGTCCCGCGCGCTTCCTGCGGCAGCAGGAGGAATTGGCCGAGGGCGATGGCCGCCTTGAAGGCGAGCACGACCAAGCTTGCCATTACGCCGCTGACCACGCCGAGCAGGGTCAGTCGCAGCCAGGTCATCCGGGCAGAGGTCACGGTCTCAGGCTTTCCTTAAATGAAGCAATCGGGCGTGGTTAATGAGCCCCTCTAGTACATCATTTCGCTTGATTTTGCTGTAGGGAACGCCCTCCGTGGCGTTCCGAACAGTTTGCGGAACGGCACGGAGGCCGTTCCCTACAAGTGCAAAATGGGATGAAATAGGGTACTAGTACGATATTTCTCCAAATTTTGCATGGGTCTAGATAACTTTAGAGAGGATTTTCTCTCAGTAAAATGAGTATTATATCAATAAGTTTTCCTCCCGATGATCGAATCTGAATTCACATTCTTCGAGGTGTAGATGAAACGTATGTCTGGGAACACCATTGAATTTTGCAAGCCTCCGTTTGGCCTACGACCAGAATGATTCAATGCCATTGAGATGACAAGTACCGCGG
>Ga0209454_1001767_pt1 | contig 13989 bp, 10 predicted proteins | sample WorMetHERISLAND1_2_FD_187400 | JGI IMG/M metagenome (GOLD analysis project Ga0209454, IMG submission 187400) | Marine gutless worms symbiont microbial communities from Max Planck institute for Marine Microbiology, Germany - Olavius geniculatus... | ecosystem: Host-associated > Annelida >...
ATACACTACTGTGCCAGTCCCCAGCCTGAAAAATGAGGAAGGCAAGTTTGTTAACAAAAATAAAAACAACATATTTTAATTATGATATTTCATCATTGTATGAAAGCCGAATAATGTTTTTGTCGCAGACACATAGTGAATGTGCGATAGAAGTTAAAATATTTTCTCGTTCAACTCTATATCTGATTCTCTTTCCATTGATGTATAATTTATGCTTCTCGTAAATTTTTCACGGTTCTGTATTCACGTACCCGTCTTATTTCGCTGAGTCTAAACTTCAGTCTAAGTAGGTAAGTTTAGGCTCGGCGAAAGTCTCAGCGAAAGTCTAAGTCAAAAAGTGGAGTCGCCCAGTACTCTACTTTCCATATTGGTACAACCAAGTACTATAAACGCAGCAAACTAAATAAAAGTAACAATAATTATGCTGATTTTCAATCTGCCAATCATACGCCAGTGGTTTTTTGTTCTCGCATACCCGTTGTGTGAAAAGTTGACAGCTGGATTGTAGAAATTTACCTCTCTACTATTATAACTACGAACAGCAGCCATTTGTAAACACGAAGTGGATATTTAGCCGGCGGTAGGTTTTACTACGTTAAATAAGTAAGACGAGGTCTGTTCTGTCACTTAGTAATCAATAGAGAAACTACGGTAGTTACCAGAAAGTAGAAGTACAAGTCGTCTAGTATAGGCCTACCATTCAAAACTAATACCCCGCTTACACGATAAAGTTGGCTCGACGAGCCAGCTCATCATCATCATCATCGTCGTCGTCGACGTCATGATTGTCATATTTATTTTCCGAAATAATAAACACAAACACAATCAGTCACAAGTTCGCAACCGCTAGTCGACCGCCTAGGCTAAGTAAAACAAAAAATCTGAGATAATGCTTATGAGAGACGCTATAGCAAGCACCGGACCTTTACTTCTGAAAACGTTAGTTCTCAGAATGGACTTATATTCTGCTGGCGTTCATTATTATTTTTTCCGTTGCGAGAGATCCGAGCTGCATTGGCCGATCGCCGAGAAAAATTTTTGGACCCAATTTTCAAAAATCTGCCTACTACAAGCCATGGTGCAAAATTTCGCGGCTTATAATTTTTCAGTCTTTAAAAATAAAGTTCAGAAAAACTTTAAAAGAGGTATAATTTTCTGACTCACTGTAGGCGCCCGTCTATTCGTCCGCTGCAGCCCTATCAAAACGGTGCAAGCTAGAATCACGAAATCTTCACTGTGTGATACTACAAGGACTTTAGTTTTGTGACAAAATTTCGTGCCTCTGGATGAGAGAATTTCCCTCGAAGTTCGAACGATCGAGGACGTTAAGGAGAAAGGGGCACCCCCAAACTCATTTCATCGCTATTAACTCGTCGAGCGTAAAAACGGTTGCAGGAAATTGAAGAAGAAAAAAAATTATTTGGCTCAACCAAAAGTACAATTGATAACATCCAATACAACAGTTAATTACTGAGCCAGGTTGCCAGAAAACCATGCTGGTCAACGATGCTGGCCACCTTAACACCTTGCTGCTTATCATAACAATCACTGGTGACGAGCTTTCCGGAAATGTTAATATCGATGACCTTGAACGACATTTAACCCCAAAAATATAGAGATTTTAGTGAATTTTTCGCGATTTCGGAAAAAACGAATGACCAAAAATTACACTATACTTCAACTCTGTTGAACATCATGTCTGGAACGCTATGTTTAAACGCTATAAGACATTTTAACCCAAGCCAAATACCATCGACGAGCTGAAGAAAGTTTTGCGATCAATATGAAACGATCTGCCACAGAACTCCACCAACAAAGCCATACCGAGCTTCATCAAGGATCTTCGACTTTTTGTGAAAGCTGAGGAACATGTTTTACAATGTAAACACGACTTAAGATAAACTGTTTTTTTACAGAATTTTGAACTAGTAGCAAACGATGTTTTCTTTTAATTGCAATACAAGCATTACTCCAAAGCATGTTGTAAATTGTGATTTTATAAGTCATTGTTTAATTTAACACGGTCGTTTGATTGCTTAAATAAAGTGCGGTGGGTGTGTTGTATATACTGTTTGATTCTAAGTGTCAAAATAAACCAGCTACAAGAATTTGTTAAAACCGTCATATTGTCTGCTAAGATATTTTTGAGCCACCCTGATAAGTAAGGGCTTAGTACATATATAGCGCTACGTATCCTTACTCGGATATATCATATAAGCCTATGCACGAATGGAAATAAAATAACTTTGATGACACCAGGTTGACAATAACGACTAGGCTATAGAGTAATCAGTTGAAAAGTTTTATTAAATTAAACTTTAAAAATTTCAGGTTAACTGGCTAAAACAACCGTCTAAAAAGAAAAAATTCAGTCTTTACTGATTGAACAGACTAAATTTACTATATAGCATGCAGTCACAAACAGCAGAATCAAATAGGAATGAACATGAGTTGCTTTCGCTATCTTGCTCCTGTGCATGATTGGTAGGCCTATGATCAAATCAGTTCCGTCAAATCTGCGTGCGTGCGAATATGAGGATAAGATGAGAACTACTGGGACGAAGTCGAATATGATCTGTGTACTAGCCTTATCTAAAGGTTAACTTATACGATCTATCACTCGTCATTAGAAGGACATCGTCTGCGCCGTCGTCCGTCTTATTGCACGGCTGTTCGTACAACCCGGCCGCATTACGAGTCTTGCCTGACCGTCTGTCCGTTCGTTTGTTCCATACAGACTCGTAACTAAAAACAAAAAAAGTAAAAAACCAAAATCGGTGTGAACGGCAAGAGTAAACGTGTACCAATTATTTCTAGCTCTAAAAAGGAGGGGGAGACGGCCGCATAATTACGACTGTCGACGCCCGTCTCGTTCTCAAGTAGTCAGTAGTGTAATACACTCGTTTCAGTCGTGCGTAGCCCTAGTAAACACGGATCAGTGGCATTGTTAAACAGGGAATGGCTCCCATAAACACTGACATTCTACTGAGTTTAAACAAAATTTGTCGGTGCTGCCAGTTTTGGCGTTCGTCGCCACGCAGAATCGATGCACAGAAAGAAAGGCAGTCCGGAACTGCAGTCAGTGTTATAACTGGGCGTATTCGCGTGTTGCAACCCTTAAATAATGAGATGAGGGTTGCTATTAAAATGTATTCTAACCAATTAAAATTTGAAGAAATTTCAAAACAAAATTGAAATATTTCAATTATTACATTATTCCATGCATAGAATTTTGGCTTTTATCAATACAGAACGATATACTGCATGAACTTCACAAACTGTATGCCAATTAGGTCTGTTCAGCTACAATCTTTTTAACAGCTCTTGGAAAAACTTAGTCCTCCTAACACCCTACTATAGGACATAGCCCCTGGACACTGCTAATGGATCCTGCCCCAGATCCCCTCTCAGTACCCATACTTTTTAGCTGACCGTACTTTAGCAAAAGTCGAGCTATGAGTTGTCGTCCGTCCGTCCGTCTGTCCGTCCGTCGTCCGTTTGTCTGCCTGTTACAGATGTATTGTGGCTAAACGGTGCAAGATAGGGCCTAGGTTGCTATTGGTCACTAATAGAAAGTCGCATACTGGCTTTCAAATGACTTATAAATCACTGACCTTGGATGACGTTGAAGGGTGATAACGCACTATGGTAAGGAAATCATGCGGGATTGTGAATGAACGGTAACTCGTAGAGGGTCGGCGATGGTACCAGCGGATAAGGCGATGCCGATTTCTGTCAACAGTAACCATGTGTTGAATTTGCGTTCATCTACAGCGGTTTGGCCGCAATTTTGAATGGATGTTTAAAGCTATAAGTGGCCGTATCTCGCAAACGGTGATAGATACGGCCTATGTTACTATTAATCACTAACAAGAAAAGCCCGGTTAACGCAAAGGGGAACGCGCAACAGCGGTGCATGTTTGAAAGCCCGGTGCGAACAAAATCTAAGCTACCCATCCTAACAACGATGTTTCTTTTACACTCGCCAGAGCGCGCCAGACGGCACGACCGGTCTCGCTCAGCCGTATTGGGCCTTGGCTTAAAATCGCAAATTTTCCCTACCCCACTGTCATTTAAACCTAGCGCCCTCGCTCGGGGTGACTCCTGTGGAATTTATGGGAAAGCTTTACGGATCCTAAAACTAGAGTCTTCCAGGCAGCCGATGGTAAAGATCTGGTGATCCTTGCGCCGTTTTTGACTGATCCACCTGTGTGACAGACAGACGGAGAGACAGACAAACATGAAGAATTGCGATGGCTATGACACGCTACAGCAGCTGCCGTTACGCGTAACAAGAAGTGGCATACGCGATGATACGCCCTGGCAGATTAAGTGGAAATCATTGACCTTGGGTGACCTTGAAGACCGTTATGCGCTATTGTATATTGCGGCTAACGGTGCGAGAGAGGACCTAAGTTGCTATTGATATAAGAAGTCGCATATTGGCTTTCAAATGACATGAAAATCATCCACCTTCAATGATCTTGAAGGTCAGTACTGCAACATGAACTGTATAGACTGTAGCGTGTCTTCCCGAGCAAGGCGTTTTTTATTGTGAGAAATATTTGCAAAAATGCGTCCGATAATTTCCTTGTTCATTTATACGTGTTTACACGATGAAGCATCATGAAACAAATGTATTGAATATACACGTGCTTCATGTTTGCTTCATCGTAGAAAAAAGCACTCCATTACTCTCTAGCTGTTTATATCGCTTGGCGAAATGACCATGTGCGATGTCTGTTATACTAGCGTTCATTGTAGCTTTCGAGACAGCATTTCGTTATCATAGCGTGCATGGAACTGTGTCACCTCTGACAAATCGCTTTCTCTCCGTGACTGGAATTCGGACGTTGGGCTTCGGACGTAGGCGGTACGGTCGGCTTTTCTTAGCCATAGCTGGGCTTCTTGTAAATACAGAGTTATGTACATTGGTACAACGTCAGACAGGACTCTTGTTACGAAATGGCGAATAAATAAGGTAGGCCTGCTTGATAAGATAATCTCACAGTAGTTCTACTAGTGCAGTAAACAGCTCGACTTGGTGTGCTGGTAGCAGCGGATATTTTCCTGGTGGTGTGCATGCTATATATTACTCTCTCTCTCTCTCTCTCTAACGAAGCTCGCCAAAGTCAGTTGCTACATCGTATCTACTGCGGCTGCTCTTCGCTGATGACCTTGTCTATCAAATGTGTATAGGTCTTCATTATGCCCGTTTCTTCTTCCCTGTAAGCATCTTGCGTGAGGTGTACCTTAGCCTATGGCTTAAGCGACACGTCAGACTTGCATGGAGTCAGTAGGTTGCAGGATAGAATCCAGGAGACGTCACTGCCAGGCTACGGCTTTTGACCGGTTAATACACACATGTGGCTCTGTCACTGACCAGTATATGAATTTGTACCAGCGCACAGAGACAGCAGCACGTTTTGAAAAGTGTTGTGACCACAAAGCGAGAACATATAATAAAAGCATGTAAGGATTTAGAAGAGGGGCAAAAAGCCCTTCTCCGAGATGCCACAATTCACCCTTTGCTTTGTTTTGCCTATAGTAGCTATGAAGTGCATTACAGCCTTGCAGTTGCAAAAAACAAGCGTAATTAAAACTCACTGCTATAGGCCTAACTGCAAAAATTTTTGGGCCGCTGTACCCGGTAATTGCAGTACCTGAAAACAATAGACCAATTCGCGTGGCACATCAAATGATGCAAATAACGACACTGTTTAAACAAATTATTTAAACGAAAGTAACGACTAACGAGTAGTTATGCAGAAGTGACATTCAGTCGAGATCAGTAGGCCTAGTCGGCATCAACCCCGGAATGTAAATAAATGACGCGTTGGGATGATCATTTTACTACCAGTAGGCCCTCCCTATAGGGCCTAATTTGCGTCAGCATAGCTCCGAGAAAAACTCTGTTCTCAGGGTCTGTAGATTTCAGCCAGAAATATGAAACGGTTCAAATACTCGATCGAAGACGTTAGGAAAGAGGGAAGGGGAAAATGGCGATTTTTAACCAATAAATCAACGGTGAGAGTTAAAATTGCGGTTATATTGATTCAAGTATTAATCGGTGATCGTTTAACCCCGTTTACACGAGGAAGCATACAGGTGTACATGAAGCAAAAATGAAGCAAACGTATTCAAAATACACGTGAACGACGTTTGCTCCAAGTTTGCTTCATATTTGCTTCATCTTTGCTTTCTGTTTGCTTCATCGTGTAACTGTAAACGGGGTATAACTAAAAGTTTAAAGGTAAAAGGTAAAGTGTGCCGTGCCCCTCCGGGGCCTAGGCAGGTGCACATCTCCCTTTCTGTGGCCGTGAAGCCTGTAGGTGGACTGGATAAACCACCGAGTTGGTGACGCATAGCCAGTGCGACGCCAGACCTACGGTTATCTTCCCAGCCTCGGGGCATCATTACCCTTTGGCCGGTACCAGATTATATTGCTTGGTAAACAAAGGCTCGCGTGTGTGAACAACTTACCCAAGGTCGTTAGCTGACAGTGCTCCGGGCCCGAGTAGATCCGGGGACCTTTCGGTCACCAGGCTGGCCCTTTACCGTTACACTATACCAAGCCACACAAACTGAAAGTTTGGTATGAATTTATTGTTGGATAAAATAATACTTGAATGCGTGCAAAATAATTTGATCCTTCATTTTCCAGCCATGCGATTTGGTTCGTCATTTTTTAAAGTCCTGCGTTTTGCATCGCCCCGGAATTTCACTCTTACCCTATACTGATTCGTTCATCGTCGCGCATACATGTTGCACAAAAGATATGCAACTATCCTACGTGCGTGTCACGTGAAGTGGTGCATGACTGGTCCCGTAAATGCAGCGGCGGCGGCGGCGGCGACGGCGGGGGCTACAGTTTCAGCTGTTGATGCGGTCGTCCAGTAAACTCTGACCATGACCGGATGCAATCCCGGCGGCCTGTGCAGTCACATCAAGTTCATCGTCGTCCTCACAGAGACGTGTCGAGTCAGTGTGCGGCTGACGACGTCGATGCTCATCGTTGTCGACTGTCACCAGTTTAGTGGTGTGCAGCGGCACGCCGGCGACACCACCGCCGCCTGGCGAGCTCCGACAGCAACAGAACGTCCGCTCGAACGTCTGTCGGAACTTGGCGCTGAAAGCCGAGTAGAGCACGAAATTCACGGCGCTGTTGATCATCACGAGCAGGTTGCAGAAGTTGCCGCCGATCGCCAGCTCCAGTCTGCGTGCCGTGGTCAGTGCGCCTGGCGTGGAGACCAGGTAGACGGTGTACAGCTTCTGGATGGCTTGCGGCAGCTGACAGACGAGGAAGACGACGACGACGCTGATTAGCATCACCGTGATCCGCTGCTCGGTTTGCTCACGATCTGCGCTCCGCGTCGACTCACGCTGCATATACAGGGTGTGCCAAAAAGTAAGCTATTGTACTTTTTCCATATCTTCGCTAAATATTGATCAATTTTCACAATTTTTTACTAGTAGACTCTGGAAGAAATTTGCTACTCAGTGGCATGCACATCACACTCATTATGTCGCTACACTACCTTGCAAAATATGAATATCCAAAAAAGTATAATATCTACAGATGGTGATAAGGTGGAGTGGTAAATTTTTAAAGCGTTTAAATAAAATGTTAAATACAAGTTATAATAAGTGTCAAAAAAGTTTACGTGTAGCTATGGAGTAAGTTTTGATCTTTCAAAAAATGGTGCACAACTTGTAGGGCAGCACAAATGAAATACATTGCTCTGTATGCTCATGCAGTTAACTGAGCAAAATTGCAGCCATCATTAATGTACATTGCCAGCATTAATGTACATTAAAAATTACTGCACGGTAAAATCGTTCAAATTATTTGAAAAAAAATGTTTAACATGTCTTCCAATGTTTTTGACACTTACTATAACTCATATTTTAACATTTAAGTTAACTACTTCAAAACTTTACCATTAGACCTTCTGTTCATCTGCAAATAATGTGTTTTTGGATATTTATATTTTACAAGGTAGTGCAGCGACATAATAAGTGTGATGTGCATGCTCTTGAGTAGCAAATTTCTTACAAAGTCCACTGGTGAAAAAATTGTGAAAATTGATCAATATTTAGCGAAGCTATGGAAAAAAGTGCAATAGCTTACTTTTTTGGCCCATCCTGTATAAAGTTACAGAATAATCACAACAGTAACTACACCTCATTTTGCCATTAAACTAAGAGAAAGTTAAACGTTGTCTGTATCCCATCTCACACCTACAAAGCGTCACCTGCCATATACACTGTGTCCAGAAAAAAGTAATCCTTACACATCGCACAATAAAAAATGTCAAAAATCTAAACGAATCTGAAAACAATTTTGCACACTTAATCCTCAGTAAATTGCGAAAGGGACCACCAAATGTTGTTAAAAAATATTATTTTTTAGCAAAGTTATTAATTGTTGAATATTGATAACAAACTATTCCCGTTACCAGTATGGCGTTACACAAGTAAACTGCTTTATTACTGTACATTTGCGTAACTTCAATAAACAACATTCAATCTTAACATAATTTTACGTTAACAATACACCGTTTATTAGCAATTAAAGTGAAAAATTTAGTTAAATGCCAAAGCAAGCAGCGGCTTTTGTGAGGTCACCCCAAAACACTTCAGTTTCAGTCTTTGTGTCTAACCTTATCCAGAAAGACCTGAAACTAAAGTGTTATGAGGGACCTCATATAAGATACTGTAACTATTGTTTGCTTTGACAGCTTTAACTGAAATTTGGCACTTTGACTAATAACATGTGATGCATTGTTGACGTACAATTTTGCCAAAATCAAGTATTGTTTGTTAGAGTTACATACAATAACAAAGGGGTTTACTTATGTAACGCCATATTGGAAACGGAGATGTTTTGTTATCGATATTCAACAATTAACAACATTTAACAATTAACCTGGCTAAAAATAATATTTTTTAACAAAATTTGGTATTCGTTGTACCAATTTATTGGAAATTAAATGAACAAAATTTTATTGAGATTTGTTCAGATTTGACACTTCTACTGTACGATGTCTAGGAGGTTACTTTTTTCCGGACACAGTGTAGGTCATCAAACAATATTGCCTGTCGCGGTTAGCTGACACAAGTGAATGCACCCGCTTTAACCCCAGCCGGAGGGATGAAAGGCTGAGTTGACCCTGGTGGTTGGTTATATACTGCGAGTCAAACCCTCGACCTCTTGATAGCAAGTGTAACATCTTAACCGCTATGTCACCAAGCCACTTAACTTGCTTGTGCGTCCGTCCGTCGATTTGTCCGTCTGTCTCTGTAGCAGCACATAAGCCACCATGAAAGCGTTTAGAAATGTAAAAAGAGGTGCCCTGTATACCTATTGCTATTATTGTTATAACAGCAGAAAGATTTTACGATGGACCTGATAAGCGTCCTTTTTCTTACGATTATTTTCCTCCATTTTTTATTTTTCCACTTTCAAAGCAGAAGGGGCAAGCGCAAGCCCCCCCCATGCACCTCAATAAAAATACGCCTTTGGCGCAATCACGGCTGAAATTCTACGCACGTTGGCAGATCCAGTCATGGCTTGCCGGAGTCGAGCGGCCGACAGTACAGTTTTCACGAGCAACGAGTTGAAGATGAAAAGCAGAACGAGAGGTAGAAACGTAAACAGTGACTGGTTGACGTAGCTGTAACCGAGCTGGTATCCGGGACTGGCTCCGAAGTCGGTCGGTAGCGGGCGAAGAACAACCACCTGCGGGCGCGCCGGTGTGCTGTCTGCTGATGTATTGTTGCTGTAATTCGACCGAGTGATAGCGACAGGTGAAGACGACTGACGAATGCTGAACTCGAAAAACTCCGGCACGGTGATCAGGAATGCGCTAATGCAGACGATTAGTACAACGTAAACAGCTCGCCGCGGAGTGCACCAAACCTAAACAAACAGCAATGCTGCATGTTATCATGCGGCCGTTCTAACAGGCCACATTACGTGTCTTGCCCGGTCGTCTATACCGACTGACCCGTGCGGACTCCTATATCGAACACAAAAGGCGTAGAGAAATGGAATGAGCACAGCAGATGTAACATAACCGGTGTGTGCATTTTCAGTCCGAAAGATCTTAGGGACAGGGTTATGGACAGGGTTAGGGTCGCGCATTGGAGGCGGACGACCGCAGAATATGTCGGTACTGGGCCGAAGGACTTTTCTAGTTAGCGCTCACTTTTAAAGCATAGGCCTATTTTGAACTACTGATCTCATTAGCCAGGAAAGTCTACAGGTGCGTGCGTGCAGATTTTCAGGGCATTGGAAATTAATTCCACTGGACGATTTTTATGCATTTCTGACCTCAGTTTTTTACACGATAATATACATGATGTATACGATAAAACGGACGAAGTGAAATTGTTATAGCAAATGACACGTATAGGCGGAAAAGCGTATTGAGTGTAAAGAGCAATAAAATTGCTAAAGAGGAAGGTAGGCTACGTCTAATGATTGATTATTAGCTAAAGGAACAGACACCACTGCCACATGCATACACTGCGAGACTACATCGTATTACGCCATAATCGGCTTTTCTTAAATTGACTATTTTTCCACGTTCACCACAAGTTAAGCCGATCTCTTCAAATGTCGCCTCAAAACAAATCTATTTTAAAGAGCAAATTGACGCCAACTTTTGTCAGTGCTTCGGGATCTTTTCAGAAATACACTCTAAAAATTTTGTTAGTTCTCATTCTATTGTTGTTTGTCCCGAAAGGTCTCTACGAAATTGAAAATCATCTTTTGAAGACTGCTATATTGGGATAAATTTCAACTGACGGATGTCCGTGCCGTGTTTAATGACCGCCCCAAGCAAAAAAAGTTTTTGCATTTCGACCTAAGACTCGACGTCTGCTGGCGTACCTTGCCTTTCATCGGGAACCTGACTCCGATGAACCGCTCGACGGTAAACGTGACGGTCAGCCAGACAGCCGTGTTGCTGGCTGAGTCGATGAGAGGACGTCCGACCGGCAGCCTGTAGCTGACGTACCACGGCAGCGGAGCCAGTGTGTCGTAGTGTTTCCAGGTCATGGAAAAAGCCAGGACCAGGTAAACTGCATCGTAGGCGGCCAGCGCGCAGAGGTAGACGTTGGTCGAGGACCGGGTCATGGTGCGGCGCGTCAGCACGACGACAGTTAGAATGTTGGCGAGGATTCCGCCGGCGATGATGACCGGCGCGAGGACGCGCTGGACGACGAAGCGCGTCATCTCGACGCGATGTCGTAGATCAGACAGTCCGTCGACGTTATCAATGGCGTCAGTGTTGACGTCAGCGCAGCCTGCAGATGTAGTCGCGTTGTCGTCGTACGACGACCATGTCCAGTTACACGACGTCATGTCTTCCGCCGCGCTGTCAAAACACCAACATCTTTCAGCGATCAATTATAGTTACTGAGTCTGAAGGGACAGACGCCCCTGCCAGAGGCCACACTACAAAACTATGCTGTACGTGCTACTACCGGTTCGCTACTGCTTCGAGTATAGAATTAGAACACCTGCGAACTTTCTGTCAACTCCAATATTTATATATCTATACTCTAATTTGTCAAAGTTATCAGTATTCTATACATATGATACACTGTATGCATCGTCATATACCTACTTAACCTTGCAGCGTTATCTGTAGCTCACGCTCGCAGAATGTACAGACAGACGCGATGAATTGATAAACCACCGATTCCATACATCATATTATCAGCACTTACCTGTAAACAGTGACGTAGCCTAATTCAGTTAATTACATACTCCATGCTCCGCTATAGCTACACAGCGTGTGAGACGTTACACGCTGTTCCAGGCACACGGCTCAGAGATGTTTTCTTTTGACTAACTGTTTCTGCATAGCAGATAGTACTTCCATAATCATTATTTATAAACTACTGCGAGTTGCGAACAATTGGCCACAATGAACGTAGCCCTATTTCCATGAACTGGGATCGAGATATCCACTAACCAGTTCAGTAACCAGTAAGCTTACTCCTGTAACGTCGCGTAGATTATAGCCTAATCATTGCACTAGAGTCCATGATGCACGGAGTCGAGCCATCGAGTGAAATTAGTTTTCCATTCGCTAAACATTACGCAGTGTCTAAAAGCACTCCAATATCCTGCAGACTGCTGTAATCACCGGAGACTATGCAGACTGACTGACAGAAATGCGTGCACGCAGTCATTATTGCAATTACATGATCGACTTCATCACGGCAGCACATTGATAAAGTATAGGCTACTCAGCAGCTGCTACTACTAGTACAGGCCCTACGCCATCATCACAGCTTTAAACTTCAAAGTTTAAACGTAGGCTTACGTTTACTTTTTCAGTAAAAACTTATTTATTTTGGACAGCTGTATGTTGCTGACGTTTGTGACAGCATATCGCTACAAATCTTATCCGTCTTCCTCTTATTATTATTAATAATTTATCACCGTTATTGCTGAAAGCACCAGCGATGCCGACTAATGCGACAGATGTCGCCTTAGCGTGGTCTCTAGCCGTCCGTTTGTATAAGGGCCTGTCTGTCACATAACATGTAATGCACTAAAGTAGCTGGACACAACGAGACGCTATCTGGCACGAGCAGTCTCGTAACGTTGTGTTAGACAGGAGTCCCACTATCCAGAATTTGGGGTAGAAGCCCCAATCAAAAGTTGCACAGCAAAATGTAGCATGCTCGCCTGAAATAAATGAGATGCAAAAACGTCAGTTTTCTCATCAAACTTTAGGCTGTTTAAAAATCCGAAGCAATGTCGACAGACCCTTTTATATCGGTATCGTCGCAAAATACGGCTGAGATCGAGCAAAGACGAAAAAATCCTTAGAAATGACAACAACAGAAATCTGACGACACAACGCTGTCGCTTCACACGCTTCTAGAGCTTATAGGCCTAACTGACTGTCCCTGCTTGAAGTCGTGCAAACTATACGCCTGCTGACACCATGGCATCATGCAGCAGCTGCAGATGCTCTCGACCAACGTACGTCACACTGTAGCAATGCTACTTTAGTCCGGGTAGGCTATAGTGCAGCGGAATTGCGAATGTATCGTCAAGACGTACATGTAAACGTGGAGCGGATATCCGAGCGAGGCCTCTTTGCCCGCCTTTATGTACACTCTTTATAAATAACGTAAAATCGACCGAACAAAAGATAGTCAACCACTAGAGTAAAATAAAACGTTTGGACAATATCTAGGAAACATAAAAGATGAAAAACACGCAAAAGCGATGGAAGTTGTAAGAATGAACTATCTTTGCAACTCCCGTAGCTTTCGTGTCTTTATTTTTTGCGTTTCTGCATTTACGTCTGTTGTATGCATTAGAGATGTGCTTACTTACTTACTTAGTTATATCTCAGGAGTCACATCTAATCTAATGTGTCTGCTTGTCAAGCATGACCAGAACTCGATTCGCTCGGCCAAGCTTTCCGCTTTACTGCACGTGTGACTTAGGTTTGGAACTCTCTGAAGACTGACACTCCTAACAGCTGTTCACCGATAACGTCCCCGTTCCGCACACAGTATAACGCAGACCAATTGTTATGCGACGGCAGAGACGGCCAACGCCTCTGAAATCCGTTCGACGCACTGCCAGATTTTCACTTCGGCGGAAGCGACGGCAGTATTGTTTTCAGCATCGTCACTAAGTTTTCTTTCTTTGTTATCATGACAACTCATGAACCGCTGCACTTAGCTTGATAAAATTTTCATGAGCTATGCGTTAACAATCTGACCTATTCATCATCATCATCATCTTTATTTAAAATCAGACCACAAGCGTCCATTAAACAATACACAGTAAACATAAAAACAGACACAGAAAAAAAGAAAACACGGTACAATAAAACTAGAAGCTACAGGTAAACACACAAACACACGTAAACACACAAAGAAGGTCAAACTACACCAGAATCTCATTCAGATATTGTATAATACTATTTTGAACCCTTAAACGCTGCG
>Ga0209454_1001768_pt1 | contig 13989 bp, 7 predicted proteins | sample WorMetHERISLAND1_2_FD_187400 | JGI IMG/M metagenome (GOLD analysis project Ga0209454, IMG submission 187400) | Marine gutless worms symbiont microbial communities from Max Planck institute for Marine Microbiology, Germany - Olavius geniculatus... | ecosystem: Host-associated > Annelida >...
GCGTTAACCTACAGCGGAGCTGAACAGTCTATAACAATAAAATACAGTTGAATAAAATACAATAAAATGACTAAGCCTACATAGGTACATGTAAAATCATACTCCAAGTCATAAAATTTGCAGAAAAGTGAGTTTTCAGTCTCCGCTTAAACGTGTCAGTGTTAGTAATGACGCGCAGGTGCAGCGGCAGATCGTTCCACACTTTGGAGGCCGCCACGCTGAAGGCGCGCTCTTCAAACTCCAGGCGTGTCCTTGAGACTTGTTGATCCGATTTCGTGGCTGATTGCAAGCCACGTGTCTTTCTGCAGCGGTTTCGCAGCAATTTTAAATGAAAAGTTTTTGTCTGCAACCACCACCTACGTGTGCCGAATCTTAGTATTGTAGCGTTTGATATAGCAGCGTCACCATAGCGTCTAACTGACTGTAGTCACTGTGGAAAAATCGATTCTTTCTTCGACAAGAAGTTCGACGCTGGCCATCCGATATTCCAGCTATATCGTCCAGTGGCGGTCTTAAGCCGGGGGGGGGGCACAGGCCACCCAGTTTTGCTCCTGGGGGGCAGTTTCATGGCCACTCATGACCTTTTGTAAAGACAACACAAATATAATATGATTTCTTTGCGATTCCAAATTTTAGAAAAGTGAGCACATTTGCGGCTTCCATTGAACGTCCAAAAACCAAAAGTGCTACAGCTTCAAGGGGGCTCAACCCCCAGACCCCCGTTATAGGCTCGCGCTACCGCGCTCGCCATGGGGCCGTGCCCCCCAGATATTCAGGACTAGAACCGCCGCTGATAACGTCCATGTCCGATATAGACGGTACATACGGTCAGTCCGCCCAAGCGACAGCTGGGCTTTTTGTACTTAACCTTTCGGCTTTACTCAGCTACAGTAGGCCTAATAGCAGTTTTTTTTACCAGAACCATGCTTTTTTGTACGCGGCGGAGTACAGCTGTGCGGTGCCGTTTGTTTTAATTCACATTAGGTTTTAATATCGCAACACCATATAATAGTCTACGGTATCCGTTCTACCGTCCACGTTAGGCACACATCTGCAGGTATAGCAGTCATGCAGTTCTGTTACGAATTACTCCGATTTCATGTGTTTTAATTTTCCCAGGTAATGCAGAAGCATATGTTGGGTGAAATGGAAAGTTGAATAATCATTTGATGGCCAGTTGTATCAGAAATATTTGTAGTTTTTTTGTAGCAAAAATTATTAAAATCTGATAATCCACCTTCAAGTTAAGATCAATAAATTTTGTGTGTGTTTTTATGCCTCACAGTCTATACAGTGGGCAGTCAGATTAGTCTGCAGGAATCCGCCAGAATACCATTTCAACATTATGTGATCAGGTCTTCAACCAACAGCCAAGTCATGCTATTGGCGCACAGATATACGAAACCGCAAAATACGTAGGCTACTAATGCTTTTTATACGAGATGATGCATTAGCGTCTGCGATACGATAATGCACTTATATACCACAAATCTAACAAGAAATTTGAGCTAATGCTCACGAGACGTGCGAAAGCCTTTAGCAGTTCCGGTTCAGAAGTTTAGCTAAAATTGGGTGTTCACGCTAAGTTAATTATACAAATACCAAATTCTCTATCTGGATCGCATAACAATAGTTCCGTGGCGCTACCTTATGGATGATATAGATTTGTGTCGCAGCCCAAAATCGCCAAAAAATTCACAAAACCCCCTATTTTGGCGTTCAAAGTCATTCAAGGTCATTGAATTCGGCGCAAATCAAGAGCCAGTGTATACGACTTCCTATTAGTGATTAATAGTAACCTAGGCCCTATCTCGCACCGTTACTGAGATACAGTGACTTATTGGCCAAAAATCGCAAATTTTGCCCACCCCTTCTCATTTAGCGCCCTCGTTCGGGGTGACCCCCTTCGAATTTATGGAAAAGCTTTACTAGAATCTTCCAGGCAACCGACAGTGAAGATTTGGTGATCCTATCTTGCACCGTTTTGACTGATCCACCCGTGTGACAGACGGACAGACAGAACTGCGATGGCTAACACGCGCTGTAGCTGCTTTTGCGCGTAAAAAGTGACGGTGTGTAGTGGGTAGCCAGCTAGCTTAGTCTGTCGCAGCCAGAACAGACAAGTAATCTGAGCAAAACTCACGTGACGCGCGACAGCGTCGGTGCTATACACCTGGAAAATAAATGTACAAAGTACGATAAAATAACAATGCGTTTTAAAATGGTATCCAAATTTTGACGTTTCCGTACGGGAACTCCTTGAACCTAAGAGGTCGGTTAAAATCTACGCTTTATGTTGCAACTACGCATAGTTGGAAATTATCATCATCAACATCTTTATCACATTCATTTACGTCAAACAAAGTAGTCCTGTAAAAATGTATAAATTGATGACAAAACAAACCACATGCGAACGACATTTAAGCAAAAACGTTCATTACACAAAAACAAAAAATTACGCTAGAAAAAAATAAAACGACCAATGTATCGATGTACCATTCCGCAGCGTTTAGTAGCCATAGACTGAAAAACAAAGTCTAGACTAGATGTCTACAAATAACTGTACTGTAATCAAGTGGAACTCAAACTAATTTAAATATTGGATATTGCTTATGGTGTTTCCATATAGCACTTCTCAAGCACGCGATAGATTTTGCATTATCTCGTGCGTCCTTGTGGGGTACAAATTCTACAACATTACACATAACAACATTCACCTGTATTAAGCACAATCTGAGCCAATAATGTAAACCATGTTGGTTATAAATAATTGTACTTGTGCACATAATATAACGTAGGCTATAGCCTATCATGATAATCGTGACGTCGTTTACAGTCTCATCAAACGCTAGCATTCGTAGAAATCTCATCCTAAGTGGACAAAAATCAAACGAAAATTCTATAAACTTTTGCCCACCCCTTCCTATGGAAATTAGAAACACAGAGATGTTTGTGTACGGTAAAATAACTTTAATTCCCTCCTGTCTTAAGCTAATGTACATGAGAAAGATGCACATTTTGGTAGTTGCTCAATCGTGCTTGTGAGTGACTTTATAGTCCTTAGGCCTGTTACAACAAATTTTAAATGATAAAGCTGCTGATATACGTATTATGTCTAATATTATTTTTTCATCTAATATCTGAGTTTTTGTCTTTTTGCTATTACTGCTTAACTTATTCTTATTATAATATATTAAAGACTAATGGGCCTATTACAGGCAATGCTTATTTCTAGGCGTATTTTAAGAACTATGTAAGAAGTTGAGCTATGTAAGCCTACAGGTCTGATAGAACTTCAGTCTCATTTTATGTCCGCGGGCAGAAAAAAATGTCGCCGTACAATTAGAGCCGTGTCTTCGTCGATGTGGGCGAGTATCTTTGTGTAGAGCGGCAGTTTCTCGAACGCTTTGATCTCGTAGCGCAGCGAGTTGAGACCATCGTTTTCCATGCGTTCTGGTCCCGTCTCCAGCAATACGCCGCTACACACGCACGTTCAACTGTTACCCGCCTCCAGTAGACCTAAGCTTATTCTGTTGCTTCGCGTGTTTATACGACATAGGCCCTATTGGTATGAACTGTCATATTTCAACTATATAATACATCACTTCAACTCATTTATCTCTATCCTGGTGGACTGTTGTTGTGCCCTTTCAGCTAAGCGAGTAGGCCTAAGTTAGAATAAGAATAAGCAAGTTTAAAATAAAGAATAATAATCGGAGCAACTAGAGCGGTGAAATGGTTAGAATGGAGTTGAGAATAGATGCAAATCAGCCGAGAGATAGAAGATGAGAATGTGGAGTAGAAGCCAAAATAAAGAGAAAATTAACACAGCTTGATTCCCCAAAAATCCTCTTAACTTAGAAGACAAAAGAGAAATAACACCAAACATAATGAAAGTACATAAATAATTAACACAACCTTCAACATAATAAATATACCCAAAATCAACCCTTTTTCTATAACTTACAATATGGTGCAAGTGCAAGACCGCCGCCAACCGTATCTTACGGTCAAGTCAGAAGGGGGGACTCTGAGGACGAAGCTTGGGTGATGGAAACGATGGGTTTCTTAAACATGTTCACGTCATAAATGGTACAGCCCATTTGGCGTCAGCTAGACTCTGATCTCTAGCCACAAACTGCCATCGTTATAGATTCTTCGATTATGGAATCGATAAACGGTTTAGTCGGTCTAGTGTGAATTACACTATACATTCTGTTTGTCTCCCTTCTCGTTCTCTGTTTTGTACATCAATAAAACAATTAAATCTCTTATTGCTGAAATTTGTTCACAAAAATTTTTAAAAAATAAGCGTTCATCCATGTTACAAAAACGTAAATCAAAACATATTTTTTCGCCACATACATCTGAGAATTGAAGAACTGTAACTAGCTGATAGACCTATATCAAAATTGCTAAAAATGGTACACCTATATAATGCAAAGTTGCGTGATTCAGTGAGTAGTTAATTACCGTTGTGGATTCGGATCGCTCTTGTTGTGTGAAAGCATCCTATAACGGGCGACGTTGAGCGAATATCGTGTCAGATTGAGGCGCCGCAGCAAAACTCTTACAATAACCACAAAAGTGACACCACAGGCATTATATCAATGGTATGCGGACTTGTTCTTGCTTACACAATTGGGTAATTGAAAAATAAGGCAAATGACAGATAGATAGTTTCATGCATATGTTGGTTTTCAACAAAGCGAGTATTTTACATTTCTGGACGTAAAATATCTTGTTGCTATAAGCCCTATATACACTGTATTCTGACTAGGCCAAAGCAACATATAGGCTAATGTGCAATAAAAATAAACCTACTAATATAAGCATAATAGGCCACTACAAATAAACACAATACGATTCCAGTTTGCAGGATCTCAAAAAATAGTTCGTTTGTCGAAGGTAGAGAAAAACAGTAACTTTACTGAACAGTTTGCAGTTTGCTCGTGGTTAAAAAACCCCAAAAGTTAACCCAAAAAACTGGCAATTCAAACAGTATGGGCTAGAGAAAGCTGGTAGCCGCTGATAATTCGTAATGATCTTTTATTACCGTTGAGACAGGTCATCATCCTCGCCGCCCCAGCCGAAGTACTTGTTGGAAAAACCGTTGACAAGCTTGAAATGATCCTTGCGGAATGCCACAACTCCGCCAAACAAATTGCGATACGGCAATCTACGAACAACAACACTGTTTAGGTTGTTTCTTTTTCATCAGACACTGCAACTAATTTTTTACAAGCATTGGCGTAATAAGGGTTCGCTTATTTTGACGAGTGCTTAATATCTGTTTGTGGGTTTAATCTCGAGTTTAATTGATTTCTAACATATCGCGGTGTATTTTCTATTTGCATCACCGTAACGTCCATGATAGTTGTTTACTAGCCTGCGAGATATGAATAGCATGAACACGTACTTGACTGTGGCTTAGCGGCCGTGAATCGCAACAGATTTACTGCCAACATGAACTCTGCGTAACGGTGCTCAGTCGGCGTCCTGCAAGCGGCCTATTGTGTCCATGTACACGTCATTGGGAGCAGTATTTACTCTGCTTGTGGGTGCATGCTCTGTGTGGTCATCAATGTCATCTCTACGCTCAGCCATCATCATAGCGTTCTCAGCGGTGTCATTCAAGTCGAAATGCGACGACGTTCGGTCCTCGTAATTTTATCGTTTCTCCGAGGCCAGTCGATCGAGTTGGTTGATGTCGACGAGGTCCACTCGACGGCCTGGCCGTTGACCGGCGCACGCAGCGCGGTCAGCTGGTCAGTGGTCACACAGTCCCGTCTGGTTTTCCGTTAAGTCATATAGATTTGTGACATCATGGCATTACGTCAACCTATGTATTTACATCTTGGATGTTTTTTTTGAGTGGCGGGTAAACACTAACCGAAACCGAATATCAGCTGAGAAAATACTCAGAATTTCGAGACCAGCGTTCAAAGTGCCACAGCTAAAATTGTTTTCACAACATCAACATAAAAAATTACGGCCAATTGCTCAAGTAACTAAAAACAACTATTTTCCGCTTACTGACGACGTCAGTTTCCTGCACAACTATCATATCACCCGGGGTGTCCGCACCCAAGGAACAATAGATACCACTTAAGCTAGATGACTGGCGACCATCAAAGCCATGTAGACCGATGGAGCACAAAGCTTAACACAAGCTAAAAATAACAACAAATTTTGGCAGTTGCGTAAAAGATAAATTGCGTTATGATAGCACAACTTGTGGCGCTCACATCATGTCGGAACTGTGCTGCAGACGCATGTCTAACATGCGTTACGGTTTAACACCGATCAGACGCACAGACTCAAACAGACGAGCCTGCAGTTTACGACGCTGACATTGTTACTGCAGTCAGACAACCGAACCCGCAGCCATTCTCCGCCCATTCGAACATCGACATCGTCTGAGGGTGGCGGTGGTCTATTACGCGACTGTTCCATTGTAGCGGTTTATCTCATTGTGGCGGCGCAGACGACGGACGCCGCGTTCAACGGCTGGAAGACGCTGACAGGCAGACTGTCTACTGCTGGGCTCAAGCTGACGGTGGTCGGCGATGCGAACCGATGACCGACTCCCGGGAGACGCCAGTCGACGATTTGCTCATGACATAACGTCGTCAGTCGGCCGGACAGACGACGAGCGCCGGCGATCGCCAGTTGCCGCAGCATCATCGTCAGCAGCAGCAGCAGCAGCAGCGCACATCGTCAGACGACTCGCGTTGATGCGTGCAACCGGATGACGTCGACATTTAGCAGCAGCGCAATCAGATTACAGCAGCGCTACGTACGTTACTGCGGCGCGTCCACGACAGCGATTTGCAGCTAGTTCGACTACATTTCTATTTGCTGTCTCCTCTTGTCCCGCCGCGAGACGAAACTTATCAAGCATGCGACCATCCATGCAGCGCTCGCGAAGTTAGACATAAAAGATACGGCGAGTCTCTGAAAAAATTTACGCACGCACCCAGTGTCAGCATTACACGCACGAGTTGTCACAGTTACGTGTCACACAATAACACAAATTCACTAAACAAATTAAGTAAGTTTATGAAGCAGCGTCTCTTTACAAATCCCACAGACGGAATGGGATCTAAAAATTTGGAGAAAAACTTAAACATCCAATTTCTATCCTTTCCTTTTTTATTACCATCTCACGTCATTTTTATTTACGATTTCCACCAGATCAAAACACATATGTTACAATAACGATTTCCGAAATCTCGAAAAATACGGCAAACGTAAGTCATATATGTACTCGAAATTAGAAAAGTTTAGCCTCCGTCAAGGCGCTGATAATTGCCGCATATTACAAAACGTTCGGACGTTTTTACTGTAAAGTTTTAGCTGAATATTGTGCTGGTAGCTGTAGCATATTGCGAAAGCACGAATTGCGAGCAGTTTACAACCAATGCAGATCAGATATTAAGTTCTTATGAAAGAATTATGTACGGGACAATAACAACACTGAGTTCAAGAAATAATGCACACATTATAAGGCAAACGGCCGTCAGCAACTAACTAATTAGTGCCATTGTCACTCACAGAGAAGAGGTGTTTGCTAAATACACTCAAACTGTATTTAGTCTACCTTTATACGGCTGTATAGGTTTATGCAGCAATTATCTTTCAATTTAATTCACACTGTGCCAGGAACTTGCCTCTTATGCTCAGCGTCCCGATAATCTATAACATGCATGAGGGCAGCAGTAATCTCCACAAACAATGTCTTCACTATGGTCGTCGTTCTGCATCTCTCCTTGCTGACCGGCCGACCGCGTCCGCACGTTTCTGCACATCGCCCTCTTTTCTTCCCCGTCTTTTCGTCCATCTCTGTCTACCAGCCTGTGTAAGCCTACATGATAGACGTCTACCTCCTGCCGCCTTCATGTTTTACTTACCGGTACTTACTTACTTACGGGATTAATTTACAGGTTTATAACTCAGCGGTTGATGTCATGCAGTGTCTGCTTGGCAATGGACCGACCACTTGCATGTATCTGTACGTCGTTTGAAGTTTGCCTCTTGCTGCGCAGTCTGCAGTGGTGCGTCCATGCCAGAACTATCATTAGTGGGCTCCGTGAGTTAGTCTTGTCTGCTGTCGCCACGTTTCTCTCCCTCTCCCTCTCAGCAATGCTCCATCGCCCGCCCACCCACGGAGTTTGCTCTGGCAGGCATCTAGTCATGAGCCCTGAAGCGCCCCTGGTATGCACGTTATCATTGCACGTCCAAGCTGATTCTGGTGCTACTCAGAAAACCGAACAGTACAGAACCGAAACCGCGGTTTTTTCCCCCAAAACCGACAGACCTCAGCCAGCGTGAAACCATAACAACACTAAACACCCTATAACTCATAACTCAGAAAGCAATGTACACTGTCCCGAGAAAAATCTAACTTTTAAATTAATTTTTTAATCAATCAACATTTTGGGCAGTTACGCATCATTCAGCTTCAGTAACATTTCACAAGCTGCAGTGTGCTTCAGTGACCAGAGAGTCTCGTTTATGATATTAAGCCACACACTATGTTGATATGTCATCAGCCCAGTGCACTTGAATTGACATATGATTTGCACTGGAAAACTGGTAAGACAATCTGCCAATTTAATCTAATATGTAGAGTAAAAGGCTAGAGTCACCTTAAAGGAATGTAGATTTTTGCATATACATCCTTTACCCATCAGCAATTGTTGTGCAATACAGAATTACAGATAAGGAAAAGAATTAAGAGAATAATGCAAAGTACCTCCAAGCCATGCCACGTAGTTGTCCTTTGCAGGAGGTGAATGAAATTTGAATGTGCTGATGCCAAGTTTTGACCGATACTTTGGTGCAGTGACTAGGTCTTGTAGTTCGGTCATGAGTCGGTGTTTAAAGCCAGGAAGCATTGCTGTTCCGCCAGTTACTATGATGTTTTCGGCTAGAGTACGTCGAGTATCCAGTGGACACTAACAACATAACATGTATTAGTCAATCCAAAACAGGCATACTAAAGCACAGTACAGAGTATAGATTCTGATGATAAAATATTTACCAGGCAATTTTCTAGTACAACATGCATTTAGTTTCACTTATGTAAAAAGTTACAGCATTATTCATTTAAACTGCGTAGACAACCATGCCGCTATTTCAAAGAAACCTTAATTTGTGACCACCAGATGGTCAGTTACGGGTTATGTCAACACAAAAGAATATCTCGATTGACAGCATTTATTCAATGACAACCAGGATGGCCAGCTAGTAGCAAGATGAAGCAAGTATAAAATGCAACAACATGGGCAAATATGTTGCATACCTTTATGAGAGATTCAAGCACAATAGTAGCTACTGATGTGTCATCTGCATCACGTTCAAACAGCACCTCGCAAGCCGTCTCTCTAAACACAGCAGTATCTATAGGTCATACAGGAAATGGAGCTCAAAACTGATCATGCACAAGACAAGTGGGTGCGTTTAAACTGTACCACTAACTGTGCCTCGTGTGATTAATGCTTATTGTGTAATATGGAGGCCTATGAACTTGCAGGTAACACTTACTGTATTCCGACCTTCATACGTTTACCATTTCTACTTAGTACATCTACTCTGAGTAAAGTAAGGAAATTCATCCCACCAGGAACCCTCCAATTTGATTGAAGGTCCTCATGAGTGTACAGGACAGCAAAGCAAATTAAATTATTTCTGAAGTGACAAGCTCATAAATAGTTACAGCGATAACAACAATGCTGAAATTTCAGCCAGAAAACTTCCACCAGTATCTTGCATTAGCAATAGGCCTAACCTGTGAATGTGGGGGAGTCACATTCATCTATGTAGAAAGCCTAAACTATTCATGAAGCATCCCACCCAGCAATTACTATTTCTACCACTTTTGTTTTTCCTGCATACACCAGTTTATGCCAGTCCCAAAAATAAATTTGGAGGATTCTTACAGCAGGTGTTTTTAGAGGCCAAATGTCGTTCCTGCTGTACAACACAACCAACAAAATGCAAGACTGAAGAAACAGTTATTACTATACGGAAGGCAATATATAATGCTTGCAAAACTGTTGCATGCACACACATCAGTAGTTCAGTATGAATAGTCAGTACTAACTAACAGTTTATGTTTATGTAAACGACAACTACTTCACTAACAGCCAAGATGAAAACAAATGATGAAGCTTAACTAAATATATCACAAAAAGTGGAAATGGAGGAAATGAAATACATTCCGTTATTCAATGTTCACTTACCGCAGTTTACCAGTAATTAAGAGTATCTTGTTTCCTTCAAGTGGATACTCCACTCCAGGAGGTGGAGACTACAATTAGACCACAGTATTTTTAGTCAACATCAGCACACCACCAAAAACTCATACATCCACTGACGACACGCAGCCATGATATATCCATGTGAAAACTCATCGCTACTAGTTACAGCCCAAATTACAAGATGTATAACATGTGCATGTGCAAAACTGAATCAATATTTCAGACTAATTATGATGGCATTATGGTGATGATAAAAGGGAAGTAAGAAGAAATAACAACAATAACAGCAGCATCATTGAAGCAAATGAGAAGAAGGAAAGCTACAGCAACAAGAACTAACACAACAACTAGGATTTTTCCCCACGTGGCCTACTTTTGTGGAGTTTATTTAGGTTAAGTCAAATCCATCAAGACCGAGGCAGAACTTGGTAGCTACCAACTGCTCTACACACCAGATGGGCTCCTGTTGCTCAACCAAAAATGCTAAGCAGAAAAAACAAAAAAAAAGAACAACAATAACAATGAAGCCAACATGATCACAGGTACAGCTGTGGAAAATGAAATAATTAAAGAATTCAGCATACTGGCATGTCTGTTGTTTCTGGGGGCTGTTGAATTTTCCTCGCTCGTTCCAGCTTTGTTACAAAGCACGTCCTCACTACAGTTGCACATTACACACAGTGAGAAGGCTGGAAATATAAAAACAGACAAGGAATATGTTTGCAAAGCACACAGTATTGAACTGAGCAAAACGTTAAGCCATGTTCCAGCAGTATTCACATAGCTAAGTTGGCCATTGCATTTTCAGAAAAACGCGACCACTGGCTGACATGAAGCACTGTGAAGGATGATTCCATTTCAAAACATAGATATTTACCTCCGCCAAGGAGGTAATGTTTTTGCCAGTTTTTGTTTGTCTGTCTGTTTGTTTGTTTGTTTGTCTGTGTGTTAGCAAGATAACTCGAAAAGTTGTGGACGGATCTTTCTGAAATTTTGAGGGTATGTCGGGCATGGCATAAACTACCAGTGATTCAATTTTGGGCGTGATCCGGCAGGAATCCTGGATTACTTTGAAATTTTCGTTACCATTGCATTAAAGGGGGCATAAGGGAACCACTGGCAAAGCGAAGATGGTGACGCCACCTGGCAAATAGCTTTGCCTTGGCGGAGGTACCTGCAGGCTATGACTGCTTTCTAGTTAGTTACTGTCGTTATTAGCATGTGAATATCTTACGCAATACACTCTCTTTATAGCAATTATTTGTCATGACCAACTTTAATATGGATCATTATGAACAGTAATCATTCCAATAGTAATGTTTTTCTTTATTGTATTTTCACCAATGTGGCATGTGGTGTCAAATATTCAGTGTGGTTGTCTGGTTGTCACAGCCAATATGCTGACTTTTTACGCAGCGTTCTCCATTAGGTTACATATACATCTGTATATTAGCAGCCTCAGCTGCTATGGTTGTGTTTTCTATGCAGGATATATGTACATCTGCATGGTGCATGACTAGTAACAGACTTGTGCATTGAGCAACATGGAAACTTGTATGTTTCAATGATGACACAAATTTTAATACTAAAACAGTTTCAGTGAATAATGCAACTTAACAATAGCAATAATTTTACATACTGTTCTATAAGAAGACTATCACAGTTTGGTGGGATGTCAAATAAAAGAGCAGGTACACATCTGAATTTTATCATACACTAAATATAAAAAAAATCTACAACATTTGTATTTTAACATGTTAACATCAAGATATAGTAAAGTTTACGAGCAGTATACAATATTATGTCACATATAATGTATATCAAATAAATAAGACTGGAGTTGGTCATGATTCACGGGATGACTAGTAACAAAGTCATCAATGTTATCACTAAGGAAGGTATCACTTGTGTTGGTGGTAATGCTATTTGCGATGACTGCTCCAAGCTGCATCCCGGGCTTAAACAATGTCTGTGAGCAGTTTGGTGCCACATGACATGACATTTTACACAATCACACAGCACCAAACAAAAAAGTTTTTACACGCACATCAGTTAAAGCTTATGCTTATCAACACTTGACGGGGGAATGTCAGTATGGCAACAGGTTACAGCGTTAAGCAAAATGTATAATAGAGATCAGTCACGCACTACTGATTTAACTCTGCCACTGACACTCATGACAAGCAATATGAGGTAGAAACGTCACAAACTAAATCTAACGTCCGGTTTAGTAGCTTCATAAACATATCACAATATCATACCTAAATTTTATACTGCCTCATAGTATGATAAAAGACCCACCGACCCCCGTTGACACGACTGACCTCAGTTCCTGGAAGAGACTTCATGGAAGAACTTCAAATGGCCATATCTCTGTAACGATGCAAGATATACACATGGTCACAATGGACCACCCATGGGAAATGGCTCACCGTGAGTTGAATGAATGTGTGCGAGGAGTGCATTAGATCGGTCACAATCTAAAATATTTCTCATTATTACTGAACCATCTTCACTCATACACTGTGTCTCAAAAAAACATCCCCAACATTATTGATTGTAACTTGAAGAAAGATTAGCAGATTTTAATAATTTTTGGCAGAAATATTTCTAACACAACTGGCTATTAAATAAATGTTTTAGTTTCCACCTCACTCATCGTCTGCTTTTGCATCACCTGGGGAAAGCAGACCAAGCATAATACGTGTTGAAATGAATGAAAAAACGTCAATAAATTCCATCTATCCTGATCTTTGGGCCCTAACAGCCGGTCTATTACAAGGTTTGACTGTCATGCAGCAGTGTGTCTACCAGATGAAGTTCAGGAATGTTTGTGAAGTCAAGAAGTGACTGGTACAGCCTGGATTGGTCTGGAGCAGAACATTATTGATACTGCTGTCAATGAATGGAGAAAGCGTCTCCATGCCTGTGTTCGCATAATGGGCCAACACTTCAAACAATTTTACTGCAGGCAGTTGAAAAATAACCAATTGAATGAAATGTTAGCCAAAGTGTCAAAAATGTGAACAAAATGTGTTTAACGTGTTATTTTAATTAAGCAATGATATCGCATTGCATAAAAAAGTGATATTTCGCTGGTTGTGTTTTCCCCAGGTAGTGCAGAAACATAACGTTGTGTGAGTTGGGAAACTGAATAGTCATTTGATGGCAAGTTGTGTCAGGAATATTCGTACCGCAAATTATCAAAATCTGATAACTGATTTTCAAGTTACAGTCGAAAATGTTGGGGATGTTTTATTTGAGACACAGTGTATTGCATTCTGTCTATTGCAAATTTCTGCAACAAATTACCATTCCACGTCATTGTAGCACACAGAGAACTCGCTATTATGTACACATACACACTATTATGTATTGCAGCACTCTGCATACACATCCTTAATAAACTGCAACCATTAAAGTGGCAAAGATTGTATATCATGTATATGCAAAAAAGGTCATGGCTGGCAACAACAATATTGTAATATCATAAAACAAACGATAACATAACTGCAAAACAAAATGAAAACAACATAACGATTTGCTTATACTTAACAATGGCCAGCAGGATAAGATAACGGTATCACAGAAATAGTATACAAATAACACCAATTCTACAAGATTGTATCAGAAATAAAACAGGTTTGACCATGTATATGTACATACTATTACAACATTTGATATGCTTAACTGGCCAGTATGTCATGCACTTAGCATGACATAC
>Ga0209454_1001769_pt1 | contig 13988 bp, 15 predicted proteins | sample WorMetHERISLAND1_2_FD_187400 | JGI IMG/M metagenome (GOLD analysis project Ga0209454, IMG submission 187400) | Marine gutless worms symbiont microbial communities from Max Planck institute for Marine Microbiology, Germany - Olavius geniculatus... | ecosystem: Host-associated > Annelida >...
AGCGATACTTCGTGATCCATACCAGATGAACCTTCAGGTCGTAAACGGCATGTGCTGCGTGCTTCTTTGGTCTCATAACTAAAATACTAAAGCTCTTGGACTAAAAGTCCATAGTTTTTACTAGCGACCAGCAATAAATTTATTAACGACTTTTCTGGGGTTTCCGATTCGATAAATATAGATAAACCGATGGGATGGTCACAATCTTTTGGAAAAAGTATTGGGCTAAATATATTAGAACCTGTTGGAATGGATGGTCTTACAGAGAAAAAGAGCAGAGTCGTATGTCCTGAACCACGGAGGGACTTTTCCATGGAAGGGAGTCATTTTATCAGGGATGATCATCCGACAATCCTGGGCGGGCAAGCGGTGGTAGGTCATCTCCTGAGCCGAGGGCATGATGCATGCAGAGGTGTTTGAGCGGCACCAGCCGGTCGACCAGCGACAGGCCCGCGCTGCGCAGGACTGCCAACGGCGGCACGGCATTGCTGAACATACGCTTGAATCCGTCCATGGCGGCCAGCATGAGCAGGTTATCGCCACGGCGCGCACGCTCATAGCGCCGTAGCGTCCACCGCCCACCGATGTCCCGGCGTCTGTCCCGGGCCTCGTCGAGGGCCGCCGCGAGAGCTGCTGCATCCAGGAATCCCAGATTGACGCCTTGACCTGCCAGGGGATGCAGGGCATGGGCGGCGTCCCCGATCAGGGCCAGGCGCGGCTTCACATAGTGCTCGGCGTGCCGCAGCTGCAATCCGAACTCGGCCCGCGGCCCAATGTCGCCAATCGGCCCCAGGCGGCCTTCGATGGCCGCTTCGAGCTCGGAACGAAAATCCGCTTCGTCGAGCCCCATGAGCTCCTGGGCCCGGAACTCGGTGACCGACCACACGATAGAGCAACGACCGTCACGCAGAGGCAGAAAGGCCAGGGGACCCGTGGGCAGAAAGCGCTGCCAGGCGATCTCCCGGTGCCACTCCCGGACCTGCACATTGGCCACGATGGCCCGCTGATCGTAGAGCCACCCCTGGCTTGCGATGCCGACGCGGCTGCGCACCCGCGAGTCGCGTCCGTCCGCTCCCACCAACAGGCGCGCGCCGACCCGTTGTCCGTCCTGCAGGTCGAGGAGGGCCAGATCGGTCGTCAGCTCGATCTCATCCACACCGGACGGACACAGCAGGGTGACCTCCTCCGCCTCTTCCAGGCGCTCCCAGAGGGCAAGCCGGATCACCCGGTTCTCGACGATGTGCCCCAGATCGGGCTCGCCGAGCTCGGCGCTGTCGAAGTGGATGCTGCCGCCACCGACGCCATCCCAGACGTGCATTTCCTGGTAGGGGCTCGCCCCCAGCCGGGTGATGCGATCCCAGACCCCGAGCCGTTCGAGGATGCGCTGACTGGCGCGGTTGAGGGCCGACACCCGCAGGTCCACCTCTCCGGTTGGCCAGGAGCATCGGGGCGCTCGGGCCTCTACCAGGGCGATCCGCCACCCCTTGCCGACACAGGCGCAGGCCAGGGCGGCCCCCACCATACCGCCACCGACCACCAGGATATCGAATCGGAGCTCCCGTTCAGCCATATTTTTTTCCCCGGTATCGGTAAAAATTTACGGGACCTAAAAACATGCCAAGCTGCGGTAAGGGGTAAGCGTTCAGCCCTGTTTAACGTTTTGCCATCCCTGGCGCCTGGATTCCGGCGTCCCTGACGGAATGACGAGGTGGGGGCTGAACGGTTACGCAGTTGTGGCTTCGACCAGCTATGTCTATAGGTCCCAAATTTACCGATACCCTTTCTCCAGCGGCAGGCCACGGGCGAGCCGCGGCTGATTCACTCCCCCCAGACCCATGAAGCGACGCGCGACCGGATGACGCAGTCCGGGGACCAGGTCCAAGCCCAGCAGGCCCAAACCGCGGGCCCAACGCACCGGGAGCCAGGGATTGACGAACAGCCGGGTCAGGGCATCGGTGGCCGCGACTAGCGTGGTCTGATCCCAACCGCGCAGGCGACGGTATGCGGCTAGGGTTTGATCGTCGCCAGGGTCGCCGCCCGCGCGTGCGGCCTGGGCCAACACCTCGGCGAGCGCCGCCACGTCCCGCAGGCCCAGATTGAAGCCCTGACCGGCTACCGGGTGCAGGGTGTGGGCCGCGTTGCCGATGAGCACCAATCTCCGGCTGACCGGCTCACGGGTGAGCATCAATCTGAGGGGATAGGCCGACCGCCGCCCAAGGCGGGTAAGTCTCCCCAGCCGATATCCGAAGCGGCCCTGCAGGCCGGCCAGAAATTCCCGGTCGGGGCGGTCCAGCAATCCGGCCGCCTCGCCCTCCCGCACGGTCCAGACCACGGAGTAGCGCCCTTCGGTCATGGGCAGCAGGGCCAGGGGTCCGGTGTCGGTGAAGCGTTCAAAAGCCACGCCGGGTCGGGGCCGTTCGGGCGTTACCGTCGTAATCAATGCCTCGTGACCATACCCGTGCTCCCGCACGGTCAGCCCAAGACGCTTGCGAACGGAGGAGTCGCCGCCGTCGGCGGCCACCAGCAGGCGCGTTTCCAGGAGCCTCGAAGCACTGCCGACGGTCACTTCCAGAGCGACCCGCTCCCGTCGGACCCGAACCCCGACCAGCTGCGCCGGACACAGCAGCTCCACCCCGGCCAGACCACCCTGGATGGCCTGGCCGAGCCACCGTGCCGGGGCCACATAGCCCAGGGCCGCCACGCCTTCCTCCCGATGGTCCAGCCGGGTAAAGCCGAACCTGCCCCGGTCGGAGACGTGGACCTGCCGGATCGGCTCCGCTCCCGCTGCGATCGCCGCCCATAGACCGATGCCTTCGAAGATGCGGCGGCTGCCCCAGGAGAGGGCGATGACCCGCTCGTCATAGCTCGGCTGGGCCTCGGATCGCGGCGGCACGGCCTCCACCACGCACAGCCGCAGGCCGGTCCCGGCCAGGGCGCAAGCCAGACTGCCCCCGACCAGACCGCCGCCGATGATGACCAGATCGTAGTCGTTCAATTTTCAGTCGGACAGCAAACCCGACCCTCTCTCAGTGCAGAACTTCATTGAGACAGTCGGCGGTGAGGATCCGCTCGGACCACTGCAGCAGGGTTTGCTCACTGGCCTGCGTGATCCGTCGCTGCACCTCATCGGGTAAGGCGCCGAATTTCAGGTGTAGCAGTCGTTCCAAAACCAAGGCTTCGCCTTGCTGTATGCCTTGCTGCATACCTTTCTCGTGGAAGCGTTCGGCAAATCGGCTCATGGTCTGCGCCTCGTCGGGATAGTCGCGTTGGTATTCGGCCCGTTCATTATCGTCAAGTGCCGCGTAGATGTCGATGAAGTCCAGGTACTTGAGCTGCTGCTCGGGATCGGACTCCAGCTCGGTCAGTCCTCGTACTGCTTGGGCATAGACCTCAACCTTATGTCCCGCGGGATACTGCATGTTGGGTAGGTTCAGCCGGGCCACCAGGTTGTCGCTGTCACGGTAGTGCTCATAGGACAGCTCACCCAGGGCGCAGCTCAGGTAGCGGAAGTCGAGGTAGGTGTCCCGGTCTCCGCTCAGGCGCAGCCGTTGGGTCACATTAGGGGCTCGACGCAGGAAGATGACGACCGGGACTACGCTGTCGGTCCCCATCAGCACAGAACGTTTAACGGGCACCTTGAAAAATAGGTGTTTTCACCGTTTAAGCGATCCTAAGCCATTGAGTATTCAAACGCGCCGTTGACGAAAATCGTATTTTTCAAGGTGCCCTAACAACGTTAATCGCAGGGAATTACCAACGTTTTCGTCCCCATTTCCCATGAAAACCTGAATCTTTCATCAACCAGTTATAGCGCTCGTCGAAAAACTGGATTTTTCAAGGTTCCCTATAGAGGCAGCACCGAAGTAGGAGTTTGGGCTTAATATCATGGAATCGGAGGTAGAAATCGAACGCGGCCATGCGGACCTGACCATGATCGTGCGCCCGGACATGCGTCAGTACCAGGTGCTGGATATCCTGATCGAATTCAAATTCGTGTCACTGAAGGAAGCCGGACTCGATGGTAAGATGTTCGCTACCATGGACCGCAAGGCCCTGCGGGCACTGCCCACCGTGCAAGGCAAACAACGCGAAGCCGAAGCGGGTCTGGCCCGTTATCGGGCCCGGTTGAAGCGCAAATTCGGTGAGCTGCCGCGCCTGCACAGCTTCAGTGTGGTGGCAATAGGATTCGAGCGGTTGGTGTTTTCGCTGTCGGAACCGCTTCGGAGTTGAGACAACCGAATGATAAGTCAGACAGGTGCTGGTACAGGAGAGATATAATGGACACATTCTTCGCCCAAGGCGGTTATGCTTTCTACGTGTGGGGCGCCTACGGCATGGCCCTGATCCTGCTGCTCGTGGAGCTGGTGCAGCTCGGTGGGCACCGCCGTGCCATTCTGGCCCGTCTCGTTCGCTTGCTGAGGGCACGGGCGTTGCGGGGACGGGCGCTGAGGGGCTGGACGACGGAAACCTATCGGTCGTAACAGGCGAACCAGGTCGATCCCTTCCCGTAGGCCCCGCACCTATCACCTGGGCGCACCCTGGTGTCGCTGGTTCTCTCGGCGATAGGTGGGGGATGGATATGTGACTTTTATACCGAGTCAATGCCTTGGTTTTTATACCGCCGTTAAACTTTAATCACTGCTTGTATGTGATGGGATAACCCGTGAAGGCCAGACACAAGCGCTTCGTCTTCGTTGCCCTCGCCATCCTGGGTGTGGGCATCGCCGCGGCCCTGGCCATCAGCGCCATGCGCAGCAACCTGTCCTATTTCTTCAGTCCTTCCCAGGTGGTTGCCGGAGAGGCCCCGGCGGATACCCTGTTCCGGCTCGGCGGCCTGGTGGTAGAGGATAGCCTGGCCCGACAGGGAGACGGGCTGACGCTGACCTTCGCGGTCACCGACAATGCCGCCACCCTCCGGGTGAGCTATACCGGGATCCTGCCGGATCTGTTCGGCGAAGGTCAGGGCGTCGTCGCCAAGGGCCGCCTGGGTGAGGACGGGACTTTTTACGCCGAGGAGGTGCTGGCCAAGCACGACGAATCCTACCTGCCGCCGGAGGTGGCCGACAGTCTGCAGCCCGTCCGCGCAGAGGGCGGTACCGACACGGCCGCGGGCCGATGATCCCGGAGCTCGGACACCTGGCCCTCATTCTGGCCCTGGTCCTGGCTGTCATCCAGGCCATATTTCCCCTCGCGGGCTCCTTCACCCGCCGCCGGTCCTGGATGGCGCTGGCGCGGCCCCTGGCCTGGGGGCAGCTCGCCTTCCTGAGCCTGGCCTTCGCCTGCCTGCTGTGGGCTTTTCTGAGCGACGATTTTTCCGTCACCTACGTGGCCCGTAACTCCAACACCCTGATGCCCACGGTCTACAAGGTCTCGGCCGTGTGGGGTGCCCACGAAGGCTCACTCCTGCTGTGGGTCCTCCTGCTCGGCGGCTGGGGCGCGGCGGTGGCGGCCTCCGGCCGCCACCTGCCCCGTGAAGTAGCGGCGCGGGTAATCTCGGTGCTGGGCCTGATCGGCACCGGCTTTCTGCTCTTCATGCTGCTGACCTCCAACCCCTTCGAGCGCCTGTTCCCGGTGCCGTTGGAAGGACGGGACCTCAATCCCCTGCTCCAGGACCCGGGGTTGGCCATCCACCCGCCCATGCTCTATATGGGCTATGTGGGCTTCTCGGTGGCCTTCGCCTTTGCCGTCGCCGCGCTCCTGGGTGGTAGGCCGGACGCCGCCTGGGCGCGCTGGTCCCGGCCCTGGACCACCCTGGCCTGGGTTTTTCTGACCTTGGGGATAGCCCTGGGCAGCTGGTGGGCCTACTATGAGCTGGGCTGGGGCGGCTGGTGGTTCTGGGACCCGGTGGAGAACGCCTCCCTCATGCCCTGGCTGGTCGGCACGGCCCTGATCCACTCCCTGGCGGTCACCGACAAGCGGGCGGCCTTCAAGACCTGGACCCTGCTCCTGGCCCTGTGCGCCTTTTCGCTGAGTCTGCTCGGGACCTTCCTGGTGCGTTCCGGGGTGCTGACCTCGGTACACGCCTTCGCCACGGACCCCGCCCGCGGCACCTTCATCCTGGTGTTCCTGTGCCTGGTGGTCGGCGGCTCCCTGGTCCTCTACGCCCGGCGCGCACCGGAGATCGCCGGCGGCGGGCGCTTCGATCTCTTGTCCCGGGAGAGCTTCCTGCTGGTCAACAACCTGCTGCTGACCACCTTCGCCGCCCTGGTCCTGTTCGGCACCCTGGCCCCCCTGATCTACGAGGCCATGGGTTGGGGCAAAATCTCCGTAGGCTTCCCCTGGTTCAACCGGATGTTTCTGGCCCTCATGCCCTTCCTGGCCCTGGCCCTGGGCATCGGCCAACTGACCCGCTGGAAACGGGACCGGGCCGGCCGCCTGGCCAAAGCGCTCGGGGTCGCCGCTCTACTCTCCCTCGCCACCGCCGGGGCGGCCGGCCTGTCCCTGCCCGAGGTTACGGGCGCCCCCCTGTTGGTCGCCCTGGGCCTGGGGCTGGCGGTCTGGGTGTTGTTCTCCCACCTGGCAGGGCTGCGGGAGCGTTTACACCGGCGGCGGGACATCGCGGCGGTGGCCGCGGACCTGAAGGGCGGCGGACGCGGCTACTACGGCATGCTCCTGGCCCATCTGGGCGTCGCCATGTTCATCCTCGGTGTCACCATGGTCTCCAACTTCGGTAGCGAGCAGGACATCCGCATGTCCCCCGGTGATGTCCATGAGGTCGCCGGCTACCGCTTCCGGTTCGCGGGCGTGACCATGGTGCCCGGCCCCAACTACCGGGCCGCCCGCGGTCGCTTCCCGGTCTTCGAGGGGGACCGCCGGATCGCGGTGCTGGAGCCCGAGAAGCGTACCTACTTCACCAGCTCCAAACCCATGACCGAGGCGGCGATCGACTGGGGCTTCACACGCGACCTCTATGTCTCCCTCGGCGAACCCCTGGGAGACGGCGACTGGGCCCTGCGCATCTACTACAAGCCCTATGTGCGCTGGATCTGGCTCGGCGGCCTGTGCATGGCCCTGGGCGGCATCCTCGCCATCACGGATCGCCGCTATCGAATCGCCGGCCGCCGGGCTGGCACCAGCATATCCACGTAGCGATAACATGGAAATCGTTTTCTGCCGCCTGAAGGGTTGAGCAATGCTTTGCGATTCGTGCTTTCGTCCAATAGTACAGGATTGACAGGATTTCCAGGATTAACAAGATTTTTTATCGATTTAAGTGTTGAAAGCCTCGGATGCAATATCCCGCGAGAAGGAGGTACCCTTGGTCAACCACTTGGTCACAACCGAAATCGACACCGGACTCCTAATCGACTTCGGCAGGCCTGTAACCCTGTGGTGGAAGTTCGGAACACACAAAAAACAATCCTGTTAATCCTGTCCTATTAGAACATTGCAACGAGCGTTCAGATTCGTCCTGATGTTATCGGCAGCTGAGAGCATCCGTAGCGGGATATGGGATAGCGGCAGGCACGGCGACCGCAAGGGTCCGAGGTATGAGCAAATCCATAAGCGCCTTGCTGCCCCTGGGGATATTCATCGCCCTGGCGGTATTGCTCTTCAATGGGCTGATGCGCGATCCCAGCGCCATCCCCTCCACCATGATCGACAAGCCCACGCCGGAGTTCTCGCGTCCCGATCTCCTCGACCCCACCCGGCTGGTCACCCAAGCGGCCCTGCGCGGCGACATCACCCTGGTCAACGTCTGGGGTACCTGGTGCGTCAGCTGCCGCCAGGAGCACCCGCAGCTGCTGCGACTGGCCCGCAGCGAAGGCATCAGGATCGTCGGCTTCAACTGGCGGGACGAGCGCACGCGGGCCATCGACTACCTGCGCAGCCACGGCAACCCCTATGCCCTGACCGCCATGGTGGGCGACACGGACCCCCTGATTGTCAGCTGGGGCGTGGTCGGCGCCCCCGAAACCTTCTTTATCGACCGTAAGGGCACCATTCGTTATAAACACACGGGGCCGATCAGCCCCGACATCTGGAAGGAGCGACTACTCCCCATCTACGCCACTCTGAAATCCGAGCCTTAGAATATGCGCCCCACCTTCCCCCTGCTCGCCCTGATCGGGGCCCTGGTGCCCTGCATAGCGGGCGGCTACACCCTTGAACAGTTCAGCTTCGATACCCCGCAACAGGCCGCTGAATTCCGCGCTCTGCTGACGGAGCTGCGGTGCGTGGTCTGTCAGAACGAGACCCTCGCGGTCTCGCAGGCGGACGTGGCCCAGATCATGCGCGAAGAGGTGTACCGGCTGGTCCGGGAGGGTAGGGACGAAGCACAAATCAAAGGCTACCTGGTGGACCGTTACACCGATCATGTCCTCTACGACCCGCCCCTGAAGCCTTCCACCTACCTGCTCTGGTTCGGCCCCTTCCTGCTCATCGCGGTAGGTGCCTGGCTGCTGATCCGCACCCTGCTGCTCAAGCGGCACGACCCGGACTACTCCCTCTCCGGGACGGAACAGGAACGGCTGCGGGCGCTGCTCGCCAGCCCTGGACCGGATCAAGGCGGGTCAGATTCGAACAAATCGGAGTAGTGATTAAATTTCAAGTGGCGTGGTTGTGCGACCTAATGATTCAATCCCCCGTTGTTATTGCCATCCCTGGCACCTAGATTCCGGCAATCCCTGCCGGAATGACGAGGTAGGAGTTGTAACAGCAAAGAAAAAGAACCAAGCAGACTTCAACACTTAAAATTTATCCACTATCCAAATCGGATCGGGACATCCCCAAATGACTCTCTTCTGGATCTCGGCCGCCGCACTCATCGGCCTGGCGCTCCTGTTCGTCGTGCCGCCACTGCTCTCTCGGAACGACCGCGCCAGGGACGACTCGGATGACGACCCGGACCCGGACGCGCTCGCCCTGGCCCTCTTCCACCGGCAGGTTCAGGAGCTGGATGCGGATCTGGCCGCCGGCGCGCTGGACCGACAGCAGTACCAGGCCGCCCGTCAGGACCTGGAACGGGCGCTGCTCCATGACGTCGAAGGCGCTCCCACCGGCCCTACCCCTGAAGCCGGCGGTGGGCCCTGGACTGTCGTCCTGCTCACGGTCCTCTTGCCCATAGTGGCGGTTTCCCTCTATCTCTACCTGGGGAACAGCGAGCTCATCCCGCGCCTGGCGGCAGCCACTACCGCGGCAGCTCAGACACCGGCGGCGCATCCGGGGCCACCGGGCGAGCCACCGTCCCTGGAAGTGATGATACAGCGCCTGACGGACAAGCTGGAACGGCACCCGGACGACCTGCAAGGCTGGATGATGCTGGGCCGGACCTACTTCGCTATCGGCCAGCCGCAGCGCGCCCTTCCGGCCCTGGAGCGGGCCTACGGCCTGGCACCGGACAACCCGGATGTCCTGGTGGCCTACGCCGAGGCGATCGCCGCCAACCACGGCAGCGCCCTGGCGGGCCGTCCGGCCGACCTGATCCGAGCCGCCTTGAAAATCGACCCGGCACATACCGGCGCCCGCTGGCTCGCGGGCCTGGTCTCCTTCCAGGCCGCCCGTTACACCCAGACCGTGGAGCAATGGGAGGCGCTGTTGGCGACCTTCGACCCGGAGAGCAGGGAAGCGGCGACGCTCACCCGCTATATCGCCCAGGCCCGCAGTCGCCCAAGGCCAGAGCAGGCGCCAAAGCCAGGACAGGCGTCGGGACAAACGCTGGCTGCAACCGAGACCGCCGACACCGCGCAAGCGACCCCACCCGGCGCTGCCGACACCACCAACCCGGAACCGCCGACCGCCCCTCAGCCCGCGGCTGCCACCACCGGGATCAAGGTAGAGGTATCCCTGGCCGAACCCTTTTGGCCCCAAGCGAACGTGAAGGATACCCTCTTCATCTATGCCAAGGCGGTCACCGGCCCCCTCATGCCCCTCGCCGTCCACCGCGCCCGCGTCGCGGACCTGCCGTTGACCGTCACCCTCCACGACGGCATGGCCCTGAACCCCGCCATGAGGCTATCCCGATTCCCGGAAATCACCGTCGGCGCCCGCATCTCCAGGAGCGGCCAGGCCACACCCCGAAGCGGCGATCTGGAAGGTGAAGTGAGCATGGTCAAACCGGGCCGGATCGGTGCCGTAAAGGTCATTATCGATCGGGTGAGGCATTGAAAGCTGAACCACGGAGATGCCGAGAAGGCGGTCGATGCTATACTGACTCCCGCGTACGGAGATAGGCAGATTTTGCCTGATACGGTATACCGATATGCTGTCTGATTGACTATCAAGGCACAAAAAATGCGGAAGATCAAAATATGAAGAAGGTGAATGAAAGTCCCACATCAAGGGAAGTTCAATCGATGATATCCGCCCTGATCGGTACGCTGATCGGTATGACGGCTCTAATCGGATGGTTGACCGGTGAGGGGAGTTGGACGTGGGTTAACTATGTGGTGCTCGGCTCCGGTATATGGATAGGGATTGGTGCAGTGTGGATGTCTTTCAAAAATAGGTGGTGAGGGTGGATCACTATTTCATTGGAGGCATTGCTTGTGGAGTTGCCGGGGTTGCAGCGTTGGTTTGGCTTTCCCTGTATCACGCTCGGATAAGACCCAGCTTGGCTGAAGCCGTTGTAGTATTTCTGACTTCCTTCGGACTTGTGGCGGGAATCAAGGTTTGCGTTCTGGCATTGAATCCGGTAATTCTAACCGAAGTAGAGAATGAACGTCTGTACTTCTTTCTTGGTGGCCTCGCGGTCATTTGGGTTTCTATCGATAATGTGTGGACGACCCTATGCTGAAATCGGCACTGAATCCAGTACGGGAACCTAAGATGATCAGCATTCCGGCCCAGGAGATTAAGCGTCGTGGTATATCGGCCGTCGATGAGGCCCTGCGCGATGGGCCTGTCCACATCATTGAGGACAACCGGCCGCGCTACGTTGTGCTCACCGAAGCTACTTTCGCGGAGTTGCTGCAGGCGCGGCAGGAAGCGGCCCGCGTGAGCCTGTGCGCGTCGCTGGAGGACCTCGAGGCAGGTCGGACCAACCGTTACGACGATGCGGACGCCCTGATGCGAGCGCTCGATCTCGGCGCTGACGCATGACCTTTGCGCTGGTCACAACCCACCATTTCGAGCGCCGTGCCCGCAAGTTTCTCCGCAAGCACCCCGATCTTCGCCCGCTGCTGCGCGATACCCTGGACCAGCTCAGCCGGGACCCGTTTGAGCTCCGCCTCAAGTTGCACGCTCTCGGCGGCAAACTGTCCGGTGTACAGGCCGTCAGTCTGACTCACAGCTATCGACTTACCTTGATCCTGAAGATCACTGAAGAGGAGATCCTGCTGCTCGACGTGGGCACTCACGATGAGGTCTATCGGTGAGGATCAGTCCGGTTCTCCAAACCGCGCCAAATCATTCAGGATTGCATGACACTACCTGCAATTGTGAGTCTGGTCATGGCTCGATACCCTGGTGCAAAATCATAAACTCACCATGACGGAATATTCGGACTGCTGACACCCTGTTCGGAATGGGGATAGTGGCTCAGTTTGCGCGAACTTCAAGTTTGCGCAAAATCGCAAACTGCACAAACTGAGCCACTACCGGAATGGAAAACGGGATAGGACTTGGATTCCGAAACCTTCGCAACCGGGGCCCGGGATGCTGCTGCACGAAAACGAGCACTACGCCTTGGAGCGGAACGGGCGTTTTTTACGCGCCACGCTCAAGCGTCCGCATCGGGTTCTGAGCAACTGCCACGTCAATGGCGGTCTGCGCGCAGACCTCACCCATATCTGCAACCACCAGAGCAGCGAGGGCAGTGGCCATGGCAGCCGTCACGCGCTGATTTCGAGCCTGGGGCTGGCGGCCTACCATGACCAGGCTTGCGAGGAGGCCGGGATGCCCGCGGCGACCACGGCCTTGATGAACACCGCGGCCAACATGCAGTGCGCGGTGCTCGCGGCAGCGAGCCACGAAGAGCTGACGGTGCGGGTCGCCGCCACCGCCGGCGTCCTCGCCAATGCCACCCGCGCCGGCGATCCCGCCGGCTGGCACGAGACGGCGCAGGGTAACCGCAAGATCGAATCGGAGCGCCGAATCCAGCCCCCGATCGGACCAAGTAGCGAAGCCCCCAACGAGCACGGAGCGGAAGGCCACGGCGGCACCATCGTCACCATGGTCTTCATCAATCGGCCCTGCACGCCTGCCTGCCTGGTCCGGGCCGCGACCATGGTCACCGAGGGCAAGGGCGTCGCCGTCCTCAATCTGCGCATGCCCAGCTTGCAATCACCGGGCCTGGCAACTGGCACCGGCACCGATCAGATCGCCATCGCTACGCCGCTGGCATGTGGCGACGGGGACTGGGAGCGTCACTGGGCCGGCGGCCACAACAGCCTGGGTGAGCTCTTGGCCCGCGCCACCCGCGACGCAGTGCGCCGCTGCCTGTTGCTGCAGAACGGTGTCTGCGCCGAGCTGCGCCGCACCGTCTGCGGTGCCCTCGGCCGCCACGGCTGCGACGAGGAGGCGTTGCGCCGTTGCGCGCGCGCCGAGCTGAGTCCGGATGAGGCAGGCCTCTTCGAGCGCAATCTGAAGGCGCTGATCCATGATCCCCAGAGTGCGGCCGCCGCCTACTGTCTGGCCGAGGGCATCGATCTGACCGCCGCCGGGATTCTGCACCGGGAAGTCGCGCGGGAGGCCATCCTCAATCAGGCGGCGCTGCTGGCCGCATCGGTTGCGCTCCGACCCGATCGCTTCGCCGCATTCCGAGATGACTTGCACCGGCGGCAGGCGCTCAGCCCCGGCAACCTTGCGGCCCTGGCCGTGATCCGCGGCTTCTCGGCCAAATGGAGCTGATTCCCCATCTGGCGTTGGTATTGACCGCCTGCCTGGCCGACGGTCTCTTCGGCGATCCGGTGTACCGACTGCACCCGATCCGGCTCCTGGGGGCCTGGAGCTTGAAGTGGGAGAAGATGCTCTTCGCCGGCGGCCTCAACGGCTACCTCGGCGGCCTCATTCACTGGGTGCTCGTCGTGGGTGTGGCACTGCTTATCTGGTGGGCCATGCACCGGCTGCTCGCGTTCCGGCACCCCTGGGCGGCCTGGGTCTGGGATACCTTCATCGCCTACAGCCTGCTCTGCCTGCGGGACCTGTTGGCGCACGGTCGCCGGGTCCTGACCAGCCTGGATGAGCTGCCAGCGGCAAGGCGCCGAGTCGCCATGCTGGTCGGCCGCGACACCGCGCGGCTGGACCGTGGCGGCGTGGTCCGTGCCGCCATCGAGAGCCTGGCGGAGAATCTCACCGATGGCGTGCTGACCCCTCTGTGGGCGCTGTGCCTGTTCGGTCTGCCGGGGTTGATCCTGGTCAAGGCGGTCTCCAGCCTCGATTCCATGGTCGGCTATCGCAATGAGCGCTACCGCCGCTTCGGCTGGGCCGCCGCCCGTTCGGATGACCTGGTGCACTGGCTGCCGGCGCGGCTGTCGGTGCCCCTGATCGCCCTGGCGGCGGCACTGTTGCGTCTGCATCCGCAGCTGGCCGTCAGTACTGCCCGGCGTTGGCGCCGGCTGCTGGTGAGTCCCAATTCGGGTTGGAGCGAGGCCGCCTGCGCGGGCGCCCTGCGGGTGCGTCTGATCGGCCCCGTCAGCTATCAGGGAAGGGTCGTCAACGAGACCTTCATGGGCGACGGGGACTGGCCGACCGCGCTCGACGGCAGTCACCTCGACCAGGCCCTGCGACTGATCCTGGTCTGCGGCCTGCTGGCCCTGGTCTTCGGCCTCGGTCTCATCGCAGCTGCGCACCTGGCCTGGCCTTGGGGTAGTGGTTAAATTTCAAGTGGCATGGTTGTGCGACGTTTATTGCTGGTCGCTAGTAAAAACTATGGACTTTTAGTCCAAGAGCTTTAGTATTTTAGTTATGAGACCAAAGAAGCGCGCAGCACATGCCGTTTACGACCTGAAGGTTCATCTGGTATGGATCACGAAGTATCGCTATAAGGTATTGACCAAGGATGTAGTGAAAAGAGTTCGGACATTGGTTCGACAGACCTGCGCTGCTAA
>Ga0209454_1001770_pt1 | contig 13987 bp, 7 predicted proteins | sample WorMetHERISLAND1_2_FD_187400 | JGI IMG/M metagenome (GOLD analysis project Ga0209454, IMG submission 187400) | Marine gutless worms symbiont microbial communities from Max Planck institute for Marine Microbiology, Germany - Olavius geniculatus... | ecosystem: Host-associated > Annelida >...
CTCCCCACCCCACCCCTCTTGGCGCCTTCGGCGCCTCGACTCGGCTTGCGCGCGCCTTCAGCGCTTGACCTTGACCCCAACTTCAACTCCTGGATCCGCCTATGAGCTGACTATAGTTTATGAATGAGTAAATAAATAAATTAATTATTTTTTCATCAACAACATATAGTACGCAAGCAGAGCACGGATATATGTAGCAAATACAGGTATAGACACGAAGTCAAGAAAAGAAATGGCCTCACTAGCAGGTGCCCTTTGAAAAGACAGAATATATAACTATTGACGTACGAACAAGTGTACATGAGAGGATTATTCCACTCGTCAAGTTTAAGCTCTACGCGCCCAATTGCCCAGTGCCCACTCAAAATTTTCGAATGTCTGACAATTTTTATAAAAACTTTTTCAGAAAATTTTGATTTAAAAATGCAAAATTTTCGCTGAAAGAGCACTAAAAAAATTTAGTCCACGCAAAATCTCTGTCTGAAATTTGCAACTTCCTGTCTGGCTACTTTTTTAACACACGACGCCGCTGCTAGCTGTTGTAAATAAAAGTGCATTTATCGGATATGCGACGCGAATTTCAGCTTCACCAGACGTTCTAGACATGAAATGTGGGGCGGACGTGGGTGAAAAAAACCTGCTGCGAGTCAGTTATGAAAAAATCAAAACTGAGTGTCAGTTCTAAGATGTAATTTTCCCTACGGAAACCGTTGAGATGATGTGAGTAAATGCGCGCAGCGTCTGGCGGATATTGTCGCTGTAGACAGGCGCACGAGGCACGAAGACGTGCAGCCGCTTCCGCCACTCAACCGCCCTCAACCACCAAGATCCGCCTCATCGGCTGTTACCTGAGACGGATGCGCGGAAGACCAGCTACTGCTGCTGATGTCGCGGCTGTTGGCGAGTCAATTGTCGTACCGATCACTCCGCCGAGCACCGCAGTTCCACAGCGTTATTGTTGCCATCATCATCAGCAGCATCATCATCATTATTCTGGACGCAGGATTGAGTTTTTCTATGTCAGTGAATAGAATTAGAGCTCCTTCTTGTAACGGAAACGAATGCTGTTTTTAACCACACTTTCTGCAATCCTGATTCGAACGTCTGAGCATTAGTAAATGACATAACAAATTCATCATCATCGTCGTCGTTGTCGTCTTCCACAGCGTTATTGCCGCCATCATCAACAACAGCATCTTCTACGTCAGCAGCAGCAGCAAAAGCAGCAGTTAGGCCTACGTCACGGTTCACAGCAGCAAGCAAACGGCAGCTGCTCGAATTCGCGCAGATACGGTGCCAATGACGTCATTTCATCCGCCTCGTGTGAGTCATTCTCCGCATCAACTTATAACATCAATCCATTAATCAATCAATTAATGGAGCGATCGATAATCGATCGATTACATCGCTGATGGTGACGTTGCAACCGACCGAATCGTTATTTAAAAACAGAAACACGAAGGTTCTGAAAAGATTTATTAACGATTAGCACGTGAGTTTTTGTATATTAACATATTATCACAAAAGCATACACGTACAGCCTATGCCTATAAAATTATATTCGTAAGCCCACGGTATGGTATGTTAAGAAGTCAGAAGTCTTATCTTTTTTGGTTTCGCTGGTTTTTGGACTACTAAAAAAGTTATGAACGGCTTTTCATAGAAGTTTTCACACTGACTTTTGACAAGAAAAGCAAGCACAAATTTTAACACCCGTATCGAAGATCAATAATCTGGCGGGTCTGTCCTTAGCCTATTTTTCTTAATGTTTATCTACGTAATAGACCGCAATGCATTTTCAGTAACAAAATAAATTAATAATGCTGATTTACTGATTTTTTACAGAGTCAAAGAGCGGTTCAAGCATGCTGTTGTTGTCGGCTGGACCGCGCTGAATCGTGCGGTGTGAGAGGAAATCAGCGTCGGGGAGTGACTGCGACTTTTAGATCGTCGTCTGTCGCCATTAATAACAGCTGCAGTTACAGTGACTGTTGCAGATAGCCCGCAGTTACCGCAATGTGCGGCTTTATTCTCACGATTACTGTTTGGCCCGATATAAGTAAGTAAAACGTCAATTTAATAGCACATCAACGTCAGAAAAGTCCCCCGAATGCGCGAGTGTCGAAAACTGTATTTGCAATTTTCGTTTCCAAACGTCAGAATCTACTTGCGGCAAACGTTTAAAGTAAGAAGGAGTGTCTCAGGTTAAAAAGTAGTAATGTGTGCCAATAATCAGATTTTGCTTCGCCCCAGTTTCCACCTATAACAAGCACTTAACCGCGCGGAGGGGTCGTTGTTACATGATACAATTTTGGGCGCGATGGCAAATCAGCCACAAGTTTTACTTTTCAACGTATTGTGATTTGTGATCAACCTTAACGGGGCATGTCGCTTCCAGTGGGGAATATCGGTAGTGGGTGTATATTGCTTCTTACTGCATAGATAGCTCTACCACTGTGGAGTAAAATGCGTAATTTTATGAATACAGAGTTGAAGTGTGGTTATCCTGTTTTTACCCATTTCATCCCGTTGATAATGTCGGAATAACTTTGGTCACCTGTCGCAATAGCCCAAATTGTCTGACCACTCAATCTACAGGGTGAGAGAGTGCGGAAAAATATTCCCTAAGGCCATTTTCTCACTAACCGCTCGGAATTTTACAGCAAACTTTAACCCACTTGGTAAATGTTTTCGCCTGCATAAAAGGTCAACGAGCATCGACATTTTTTACTGTTACAAAGTTACGAATTTTTTGCGACACATCGTGATTTTGCACTGTTCAGGAAATTGCTGTAATGGCTAAGGTTTATTGAAAATAAAACTGGTACAATTATGTTGCCAGTAACGTCAAAGTAACTTAAGCTTTATAAACTACGTCCATACAGTCTTTAGGCCTACTTATAATTTATCATTGCACCGGTTCCGGTGATATGCTTATTTGTTAACAATTTTTCACCATAACCGAAATCCTATGTTGAACTAAACCGGGCGCTGCAGGTGATTTGGGACAATTTGAAACAGAGACAAGCAATTGCTGGAAAAATGATTTTAAAAATTGTGGAATGTTTTTTGCCGCGCACACTGCAGTCGCTGCCATTAGGCTCCATATGCACCTTTGATTCGCTGGCGAGAAAATGGCGCTGCGTAGGCCTATAGTTTTGTTCTGATTGATTGACTGGATATGTGTGTATTACATCGTGTACAATATATAACGTTGTCGCATCATGATGTACCGGTACATGGCCTTTTCATTGGTCATTATAGCGTGTCACATCATCTGTTGTCATTAACGTAACCTACACAGGATCAAATTTCCGCAGCCTGACCACTGAATACATTTTAGGTCACAAATGACGCATTCAACGGTGTAAAACACGCAAAAACTTAAGTGAAAAAAACTAAAGCATCAGCGCATCATGAAGCATTGGCATTAATATGAGTTTTGTTTAACTAAAAGCTTGATTTAACTGGATTAATGTAATCGAACAATCAGTCAGCTGTTTTATTTCGTACATCATTTTTCATATAACATAAAAATGACAGTAGCAGTAAGATGCTAAACCGAGAAACAAACCAGAAAAACAACAAATCCAGCTTATTTAATTACTGCGAATGTCCAATATAAGACTAAAAATCTCTGGTAAACACATAATTCAGTACACTTTTACAGCATCTCTGAAACGGCAAATAAGCTAACAGCTAACGTTATCGTAACAAAGTTTTCGAGTAACCCAAGATTTCTGTAACAAACAACGGGAATGCAACAATTTATCTCGTATAGACGACTCCGATGAACCTGCGTAATATTTAACAACATGAGTAGAGCACTATAGTTTATAAACTGATTATCTTACAGATATACACTAAAAAAAACTCCGGACTATTATAATTCTCATCTTGTTCCACAGTACGTCGCCTCTTTACAACATTTTGTGCTACAACGGCCGCCAATTTCTAACGCACTGTGTTATAACTCGTTGGAAGAAGCGGAAGGCAAAAGCGAACTGGTGCCATCAAATTCAAGTAATGTTCTTGTATTGAGGCTTGTGTTACAATTCCAGGCAGAAAATAAGACTTTTCACATCTTTCGCTACAGGCCCGAGAAAGTACGAAAAAAACTCGCTTCTTGCACAGAAACCACGCGATATTGTTTACAAATATGTAAAACCTAATAAGCCTAAATTGCAGTAAATTATCACATAAAGCTAAAATAGCGTATTCGAGTATACACATGCAGCTATTCTGCAGGAGGGGGCGTTTTAGGAACACGTTGAACAGCTCATGACAGTAAACGATAATAAAAAAATATAACTCATAAGCAAAGTCTTGGTAAGGAAACAGAATACATTCGCAGTTAGATTACATATGGTTCTGAACTATACTTAAAACCAACTACAGGCTACAGCACAACCAGAAAATAGCATCAATAAAAGAAAAATAACTGGAAAAACTACAAAGGAGGACTTCAAATTAAATTAACTTTCACGAAGAACGAAACTCAGAAGTAAAATTAATGCACAAACTTCACACACCAAAAATTTCGTCCACTGAATAATACTCCAAATACAAATCTTGACTATGCCACTGTTAAACACTGTTATAGGAGGTCATTAATTTCTCGACATAAGCACTGATTACTTGTAACTGCAAATGCAAATCGTCGAGTAACACTGAACAAAAGTAAATTTTACGTTGAATCCAAACACACATAAAAATGCAAGCAAAAGCACAGCACTGTAAACAAGACAAATTCGTTCGGTTTAAACTCCGATTAATTATACCAAAGTTACCAAACTATTTAAAGACGCCACACAACGACATCTTGGCTTCTCTTGGGTGTTTTAACGCACAAATGAGCGGGCAATGCCAACTCAAGACTAAACGTGCCAACGTGGGGTTTGCTGACATTTCAATGTATTCTAGCCCCTAACCAAGTTTTTTCGTGCGTGAGTCGAGATCCTAAGTCGCTACAGATTCATGCATATATGCTCTTACATCGAGCCTAAATTTTACGTAGGAAATGAGATGTAGTGGGCAGTGGCGTAGCCAGAATCTAGTTGTAGTGGAGACACTTAAAGGATGGGGTATGGGAAGGGGTATCCTCTCCAAACGGGGAGGGTATGAGGAAGGGACTGTGCCCCTCCCCAAAAATTTTTTTCGCATTTTTTGGTGTGAAAATGACGTGTTTTGGTGCATTTTGTGCACTTTTTTAGTAACTGAGTAGGCTCCTAAGGGGGCACGTGCCCCCAGTGCCCCCTATGGCTACGCCAGTGGTAGTGGGCTGTGCATTTGTTTGTTTAAAATTTTCTGGGGTATGTTAGTTCCAAAAATAGCAAAATCGGACGCAATCGTATAAAGATGTCGCAAAAATAAAAAGGGTAAACTTTTTTCGAGAGACAGTGCACATTTTGCCACGAAAGTAGCTAATAGCGCCATTTCACAGCCTGTTCGACTATTTCCGTGTAACTTGCTAACAATAATAGCAGTTACTGGCAGTTAGAATTCAAGTGCTAGATGCGATCGGTAGATTCGCAAATGCCCACATGTCGCAGATCAATTTTCTCATGTCTAGTTATAAAATACCAACTCGCGCTATTGCATGGTCGAATTTGTCTTCGACACATAATTACAGTTCCTACAAGAAGTAGTTAAACTGTTTATAGTGCCATACCAAAATCCAAAATTGTGCAGTTTCAGGATTGGGTAATAACGACAGTGACAAGACGTTCGATCAGCGCAGTGGCTTTACATCGGCAGCGGTTAGTACTGGAATGGGTAAACCATCACCAAGAGTAAGTAACCGGCTACCCAAGTCAACTCAGCCTGACCGTCACATCGGCATTTGCCGTAAGTACCAGCGACTGCTGATCATTAAACAGGCACACCGCGCGATGCAATAGCCCCTACTTATCCATGGTCTCACAGTGTAAGCTGGTTTCCGGCTCATGGCTAAGAAAGCGGAGATCAGCGCCGGACTCTGCACGCTTCGGAAGAACTATGCCTTTAATTTTAGCACCGGGTACCTCATTTTGTACGTGGGAACAAAAACAAATTTCATCGTGTAAATAACAAAAAAAACTTCAGCGATCGTCGTTTTGGACTGGATAGAAAGCATAGCAGAGAGGACGTAGTACAGTCCCCAGACATATGAGCCCCAGACAATTCCCCTCTCCCAAGACTGTGAAGATTTTGAAGCCAGCTTGATTCTGCTTCAAGCTGTGGGTGTCTTTATGAAGCGATGGACGCCAACCCTACAGCCCCTTTGGTGTTTAAAAGAGAGCGCTATAATTCTGTCTCTTTTCACCAACACCTCGAGACTGACAGTCGTCAACGTCAACGTCAATAATTTTGAACAATTTTTTTCCGAATAAAGTGATCGTGTCAGCCGTATACGGATGGAATGCGCATTAACGAAACAGTCGATAATATAATATCTAACAGAACAACAACGAAGACGACGAAGACAACGATAAAATACTATCAACAGCGAAACAATAATAAATACATTTTACGGTACGACATTATTTACACGGGACATCAGCGTAACATGATCAATCCACTTAGTTCGATTTCTTACGGATTGGTTGTCTTGTTGTACAACAAAGCAAAGCAAGTAGAGTTTGTGCTCGAACTTTATCAGCTGATAACGAAAAAAACAGACACAGATGGATCTATTTTGGAGTAAGATAGGAAGACATCTTAGGACGACGGACGTAACGGACCAGCAGTAAACTGTTGAAAATGCAACAACGGTAAACGAGCACCTGTTACTTAATCACTTTTTAACGACAGCTTCCGACAGAGCAGTCATATTCTATTGGAATACAGTAACAAATTACAGCATTATAAAAATAGCTCACACTTTAGTGCTTTGTCATTTTGGGTTGGGCAACAGCAGCAAAAGAAAAAAGAAAAAGAAAAAGAAGAACATTTATTTGCCAAAACGAATAACAATATTGCAACATAATAATGCATACTGAAAGCGGGCTGCCAGAAAAGCAAAAGCTCATCATTGCAGACAAAGGCATCCGCATATATGTGAAATATGCGAAAAATGAAGCAAAAAACAAAACAACTGTTTCAGTGTTATTTCCGGTTTATTATTTTATTTCTCGTCGTAAATAGCCTAAGAAAACGCAGAGAAGCAGCCCGGATTAATTCAAAAACGTCAGCAAGACGGTTGAACAAATCGAAACTAACAGCAGCAGTAGTATAGCAGTATCAATGACAATAGTAGCTGTATAGTTGTAAATTATTGCAAACCTTCTGACTACGATCTCTAAGCATTCAAATCGGACATTGGCGGCGCTTGCATGCGCGATACGTACTGAGTATGCTATTTACGGCAAGAATAAAACAAACTATCTACGCTCTTTGAATGGCGCACAGCTGTATGGGTCTATACAAACTGACCGGCAAAAGGCACCTTCCAAACTAAAGTACTACAGCTGCGGTATTATATAATACGGAAAATCTTCCTCTCTTAGGTATCGCTCCTTAAAGCTTGAACTAAACTAGAAACAAACTGGCGAACGTAACAAATGGAAAACAGCTAGAACAACTAGTGCAGCGACAACAAACAATAATATATACAGCAAGCGAACACAGCAGTCGCCATGGGTACGCGAAACAAATCTGACGACGAACGCAACCCTTTTTTCCGAATCAACAGCGACACAAAATGTCGACAGTTAAGCGGTAATTTTTCCGCGTGCGTTTAATAGGAAATCTTCTCCGAGATGTCTACTGGCGCGACACTGTGCAGCAGAGGTGACACAATACGAAAAGAAATTTGCTGGCAAAATTCGCCCGGGTGACTGCAACAATTCCGACTAAAAGTCACTGAATACAACTGACATACGTCGGCCCAGTATCGACATCTTACGAGGCCGTCCTCCCGACCTTTGGCCTTCTCAGCTGAAAAGTCGTCGCGCCTGTTACTCCTCCCATGGGGATCGTACACAACAATTTGGTTTCTCGACACCTTTTCGTTTTCGAGTTAAGAGCAGTGCCGGATCATGGTTTCTCCTGGGCTCTGAAGCTTGAAAACGACTGGGGGGCCCTTCGTACATATATTTGCAATATTAACTTTATTTCAGTTCTATTTGCACTGTTGCCCCCTTTGCTCAAACAATAAATTCAAACAACAGCGGCGGAACAAATTTAAAACTGAGGGTATAAATGATCTGTGAGCGAAGTGAGCAGAACAAATTTTAAACTGTTGTACGCAGAATTGACAAAAGTTTCAGTCTAGAAAACTGCAAAAAAAATTCTCTCCAAAATTTTCGGGACCCGCGGCCTCGGATAATCCGGCCCTGGTTAAGAGCACGTATAGAAGGAACAGACAGACAGACAGACGGGCAAGATCTGTTACCTGTAATGCGGGCGCACAACAAACATCATCATTCATCAGCAAATACAATAGTTCTTCAGCTAGACGAGACAATGTGGAATAGAGATGACCATGGGAATGGGATTCCCAATGGGTATGGGAATCCCATTGGAAATCCCATGAGAATGGGAATTGACGACATAATTGAAAATGGGAATGAGAAGGAATGGGAAACAACCTGCATGGGAATGGGAATGGCCCTTATTTCCATGGGAATTAATTCCCATCGGCAGATGCAGTATTAGGCTTATAGTCTGCTTAGAAAACGATATTGTTCTATAGTCAAATTCGAGTACCATTAAGCACATTTTCTGTAGTTTGTGACTTATGTTCAGCAGTGCATGGTGTTCGTCTATCCGTTGGATGATGACCACGACACTCCCTCAAGTTGACATGTTGGTGAGATCAGCACTGCCTCGGTGAGTTCTCTTGTGACTGAACAGACCAATCGCAGCACGGAATGTTTTTCCACAATTGTGTTGTGTTGATGAGCTGCTGACAAAGAACGTTTTTCGTTGCCTTCGCTTACTCTCAGCTCTGGTCAAACGACCTTCTTCATAGCTGATAGCTCCCTTTGCTATGAGACTTCGCCAACTGGGTCGATCACCAGCTAATTCTTCCCAAATGACTGGGTCGACGTCAAAATAGTTGAGCGATGCCTTCAACGTATCCTTCTACCGCTTACGTTGACCTCCAGCAGATCTCTTTCCTTCCAGAAGCTCACCATACAGCAGTCTTTTGGACAGACGTTCTTCTTGCATGCGGACAACATGCGCAGCTGGGCTTTAGCGAGCATAGTTTGGATACTAGGGAGCTCAGTGCGTCTCAAGACCTCAGTGTCAGGGACCATATCGCGCCAACTGACCCGTAACAGTTTGCGTAAGCATGTGACGTGAAACCGATTCAATTTCTTGGCATGTCGTTGATAAACGGTCCATATTTCACAAGCATATACAACAAGACAGAGAGCACTATGACTCTATATACTTTGAGCTTGGTTGACAGACTGAGTCCCTGCCGGTCCCAGACGTTGTTCCTTAGTCTGCCGAATTCCTCGCTCGCTTTTGATACTCGGCTAGTAACTTTCTCATCTATGTGAACGCATCGTGACAGCGAGCTGCCCAGGTATGTGAATTTGTCTGCAACAGAAAGTTTTTGGCCATTCACAGTAAATTCTGGACTGTTGTAATCTTCTTCTGGAGCAGGCTGAAACATGTTCTCAGTTTTGATTGTACTCATAGTGAGCCCATAGGCATCACAAGCTCCTGACACTCTGTCAAGGCACTGTTGCATTTTGGCCTTATCCGTAGTGTTGAGTGCGCTGTCATCGGCAGTAGTGCATAGCATGATGCTGACTGTCGTAATCAGCTTTGGATTTAACGACAAACAGGCTTGAGTCTTCGATAGGCCAATAATTGTTTATGCCCCAACGATTGAACGATTGTTTGAAAATGGGAATGGGAAGGAATGGGAATGTAAAAAGTCATTCCCGGTCATCTCTAATGTGGAACCCGAGCCTAGGGACGGACGGACGAGACGAACCGAAAACTTGTGGACAGCATCGAGACATAACGACAACAGGAGATCATTAGCGATAATTACCATAATATCCAACAATACTCTGAATTCTGTGCAGTCCAGTATAAGATAACGACCGGACATTCGGTCACACTCGTACTGCCTATTTCTACCGCAGTGTCTGCAGTGGTATAACGGTAACCCCATGGTTGCAGTCATGCGTGAGACAACCTGCCGACTGTGTAGGATTATGCTATCAGTAATGCTATCGATAAGTATTTGTTTGACCTAACAGATAAAGATGCGTGCAGAACGACAAAACTGAACTGAACTGAACTGATCAAGGCATTAGGCCTACTGCTTTTTCGGCAGCACAATATGAACTTAACTAATGTATTAATTCTCGCCCATTAATCAGTTCAGTTCAGTTACGTCGCTCTGTACGCGCCTTAAGCCTGAAAATGCAGGACCTGACAATGGTGGACCAAACTGCAGGGCCAGACATTGCAAGACCTGAAAATGGCGGACCAAATAGCACGACCTGACAATGCAGGACCAGACATTGGCGGACCAAACTGTATTGCAGCATTGTTGGACACGTTAGGCCTATCATTAAAACAATCGCTATATGCTATATGTACATTACTTTACTTACTTACTTACGTTAAGGCACGTGGGGGCAATTGCCTTCTCATTCACTGAGCATTTACAAAAATTTGTCATGGTCCATCAATAAGCATTTAAATTTGATATAGATCTACTTAGGCCTATAGAAAAAAATTAAACTTTTGTGTTCGTTCAGTGTAAAAATAAGCAATAGCCCTATTGAATTTTCATTTTAGTTCTAGGTCTAATTCGCCCATTCCCCGGCAGTGTCTACTTTTTAAAAGCCTGCAGAAGGCCTACGACCTGATACTGCAAAGCTAAACATCACTTGACTGTCTGGCCAACAGAGCAGGATGAGAAAGGAGAAGATCCGCCAATGTCAGGTCGTGCAATTTGGTCCGTTATTGTCAGGTCCTGCAATGTCAGGTCCTGCATTTTCAACGCCCCTTGTTGACACCAACGTATCTAGACTCGTAACGCTTTATACCACGCCAGGCACAATAGAAGATATGGGGAGTACGAGTGAAACCGTGGAATAAGTTCATTTAAACCCAAACTTTACTCTATCAATTTGTTGTAAAGCTGATGGACAATACGTCCTATGACAATCTGTACAACATTTTGACATGTCAACCAAGATGTTGTGGATTTTCTGTGTAAGCTCTCGATGTCCATTTTTTGCAGTTTGTGTTGCATAATTTTTTGTGGATTTGCTGTATATTTTCGATTTGTTGAAAACTAAATGTGCAGCTTGCTGAACAAATATGCCTACACAGGTTGTAAATTAAATTCGCAAAAAAACTGGACCAAGTAAAGGTTGGGCTTCAACAGACACTCCAGACCGTGGTTTTCTAACACTTAACAGCGTGGCAAGTAAACCCGGGAGGAACTAGACACAAGTTAAAGGCGCCAGTTCGGGACCGTTTGCGGGTGCTGCATGACTCAAGCCGTTGCCGGTAGTGACGGTGACGGCACTGGAAGGCGCTGAACGATCAACGACGACGGCTGCTGGTCTAGAGCCACCAACGCCACTGCCGCCATTCTGGTAGAAGAGTGGAACGGGGAGGTAGCAGCGGTGTTTGGTCCAGCAAAGCTTGTGACGCGAGCGGGCACGAGACAGACAGACGACCAACGTGACTAGTAGAACGACGAGAGCCAATAGACAGAGAACGACCGCCAGGACACTGGACCAGGACGGGGCGAACGGTCGAAAGTACTGCGGTGACGGGGTGCTGAACCGTGCTGGATGACGTGAAGAGATGTCATCCGTGGACGGAACGTCATCCGCCAACGGTGAGACACCGGATGACGTTGGAACACTGCTCAACGTCGAGTTCGCAGTAGACTCGAACGACCGAACTTCCCACACAGATGTTGTGACATCACTGGCGTTCCACCATGTTACAGCGGCAGCAGACGACGTCGAGTTAAGATGCATATGCATAACATCACGTGACGTCGTCATGTTGTCACCGCCGTGACCAATGGGAGCGCGCGTAGCGGATGACGCCAGCGGAGGGGGCAGGATCGGCGTAGATGTTGCATGTACGAGCGGCGGTTGCGCGGACGAAGCTGCTTCTGCTGTTGTGGTTGAAACATTAAAGTAACTAAAGTTGACTAGAACGAGCGAGGACGACGAATCACTGACGACAGTTGTCAGCTGCGAGTGTGTAGATGTCGACTCAACGCACACGCCTGCAACAGTCAAACCACGCCAGCAAGTCACCACAAACGTAGAATTATACAGCGCCGTCGTGGGTCAAGAAGGCTGGGTGCCGGAAGTTCCAATTTGTCTAGCAGGCAGCTCACTTCTCCAACGAAAGAAATACAGGTATTCAAAGTTCCAATTTTGCCCCTAATTTCTTTAACATTGAAGGATTTCATTCCAGGCCCAAACTGTGTATTTTTAGAAGACAATTTTCCGATAAGCTAAAATAAGGAGGAAGTTCCCTCCCTGTCACGACGCTTCGTACCGTTTGAAAAAGACAACTCTAACATGCTAATTACGTCACACCATAGCACAGGCTAAACAGGATTGTCATAAGAATAATCCACCCCATAGGTTCTGCCACAAAGCGCAAGCGACACCCCGAAATTGGGGAAATCGCTTAACATTCGCCCACTCATTCCCCGTTCAATCGAGGGGGCCGAAATTTTGCCAAAACACGTCCCCCTAGGAAGCCCTTTGGGAAAAAATTTCAGCGCCTCAGCTCCCCCAGTAAGGGAGATATGAGGGGTAGAAGAAAAAAATTCCCCTCACGCCCCCTCAAAATTCCATCAATGCATTCGCCCAAAGTTCTGCCCCTGACCATCCCTCGATGTCCCCTACAAATTGCCAAAATTTGGCGCACGTAACGGCCATAGCTTTTGGGCTAGAGAAAAAATGCGGGTTGAGCGAATGCCAAGGTACTGCTTCCAGAAATTCCTCAAGCTCGGAGATAGCTTGACACTCCTCTCACATTACGTACTATACCTGTAGCGTTATCGCAGACGCAGCAGTCTGAGTTTGATTCGACATCGTCACAACATAGAACACACTGGGACTGATAGAGTACTTTCGGCGCGACGCACGACGTACACATTGCGGTGCCGGCAGCAGAGCTACCAGTGCACGTGCTGCACGGCCACGGACACGGCTCACAGTGTGTAGTCGTGGCAGCGGCGTAGTAGCCTGCGGGACAGGTCTCGACGCACTGGCCGGAGTGCAGAGACCGGCCCGGGATGCAACTGATGCAGTCTGCCGACGTCGAACCGTTGCACGATAGACAGCTCACGTCACACGGCCAACACTGACCACCATCCGCGAACTCCCTACCACACAGTGCAGTCAGACTGACCAATTAATTGATCAACCGATCAGTTAATCAATTAACAAATCGAACAGGCAAGCTGCAAATTTAATAAAAATGCATTTACATAGCGCCGTATGTCAAAGATCGATCAGTCGATTAATTAGTTAATTAACTGAGTGATCAATCAATCAGCAGTGGCTTAGATCTATCCCCCAAATCTGGAATCGAAATCGGGGCACAAGTCCCCCGTCCCAATTTCAAACTCAAGTTCACCCCACTTTCCAGCTCAACACTCTTCCCCTCGGGCTCCTTGTTAAGTGTGTTGATTGCCCAATAAAATATAGGGGAAAATTTAAATCTACACCCTTAACAACCCCCCTATTTTTCACTGCGCAAGTATAGAGACATAAAGCCATTGTCAATCAATCAGTGCAAGATGAGCATGCAGTAAAACTAAAAATTTGGGGCAAAGCCCAACGTCAGTCCGCCCTAAGTCCGATTGGGGGGTTAATTCAGGGGCTTGAAATTTCTCCGGTAGCAAAGTAACGTGGCCCGAAGTCAAATGCATTTGCATACGCAGAACGCGCATTGTCGACTTAGGGTGGGTCAACATCCACACTTGTAACTTTTTTGTTTGTGAACCAAAGTTCACCAATTTTTTTGCTAAACCCAAAGAGGA
>Ga0209454_1001771_pt1 | contig 13986 bp, 9 predicted proteins | sample WorMetHERISLAND1_2_FD_187400 | JGI IMG/M metagenome (GOLD analysis project Ga0209454, IMG submission 187400) | Marine gutless worms symbiont microbial communities from Max Planck institute for Marine Microbiology, Germany - Olavius geniculatus... | ecosystem: Host-associated > Annelida >...
GAGCCCCCAGCGGGGTCCAGGGGCAGAGCCCGTGGTCGGGGGGTCAGGGGGCGAAGCCCCCCTGAAGCTGAAACACTTTTTGCTTTTGAATGTTTAGTGGAAACCGCAAATTCGCCCATTTTTCTGAAATTTGGAAACGCAAAATACCATCAAACATTGTTGAATTTTGCAATTCTTGCTGGAAAATGGCAAAAAACGCACCTTTTCGTATAAAGTCGCCTGTAAAAATTTTCATGGTCCGGCTAAAGGGGGGGGGGCATCGTACCGTGGCCCTCCCCCTAAATACGCCACTGTCAGTCATGCGTCGTATTTCGTTCATCATTTACTTCCAGAGTTGTAGTCGCTGGCGGGAAGCAACCTGTTCCCACGCCTAGTCTAGTCAGCTTATCGAAAAAATCGTAGATTCGGCTATATAAAGACATGTTTGTTTGAGTGTTTATGACCCGGCGCATTAATTATGACTCGAGCCTTCTAAGTATTATCTTTGGTTGCCTACATACTTAGGCCCCTACTAACTTATTTTCTTAGGGCTAGATTTCATTTTACCTTGTTGTCCATGCTGTAAAGAGTGATGACTTTTCTTACCGTAACAGCAACTGGATTGAGTCATTTGTGTGTGGATCTGCTGCAGTTTTGACACGAACAAAAACGCGTTCATAGACTTCGAGGAGTTGAAGCGAATGATGGAGAGGCTCGGCTCCCCACAGACTCACCTGACACTCAAAGCTATGATCCGTGAAGTTGATGAAGACGGCGACAACCGCATCAGTTTCCGCGAAGTTGGCCGTTATCATGCTGTTCTTCATTTTTTGACGCGCTACAGCTATGCTGTACGACGTCCTTGGCATCGTTGTCGTCTGTCTGTCTGTCTGCTTGTCGCCGTCACGGATGTACCCTGGCTAAAGGGTAGCCGGTAGGTTTTAAGGGAAAACTTTTACATGAGCAATTAGCCATGCGTCGAGGTTTACTGCGTAAAATTTCGGCCATGTAGTGCAAGCGGAACATTTTCAAATTTGGGATTGAATGAAAGAGGTAGGGAAAATGTGCGTTTTTTCAACAGAAAAACTGGCCATATCTTGGAAACGGTAAGGCACGGGGCCATTAATCACTAATAAGAAGTGGCATACGCCCTTTCAGATGAGATAAAAAAAATCATCGACCTTGGATGACCTTGAAGGTCGGTACTGCAACAGGAACCGTATAGGCTGTAGCGCGTCTTCTCTATCGACAGCTGGGCTTTCTTGTCTTTGCTAGTCATGACTCAATAGTCGATTGTTACTACGCGCTATAGTGGCTAAACGGTACGGCGTATCTCAGAAACCGTAAGAGATATGCCCAAGGTTGCTATTGAGCACTAATATTTATGGCTACACAATACACATAGACCGCGACAACACTGGAACAGGAACTTATATAGGCTGTGGCGTTTCGTGACCAATACGTCAAATTTGTTGTTTATTTGCCCCCTGTCCTCCAATAGACAGCATTATGAGATTGGTGACTGTGCTGTCTGGAGGATAACAAGAAAGATTATTAGAACTGCCAGTTTCGATACATATGCACAATTATAATCGGCAGTTCTTACAATTTTAGGTTTCCGTCGTTTTTTGTGTTTTATAAAGGTTTAACTTTCTGTAAAGGTTAAACTTTTTGTTCTGCTATTATGTGTATGTGCAATTTTGCCTGCGAAGGCCGTCCCTGAAATGACCTATACTGTGTCGGGTGGGACATTAAACCCTACTCACTCACTCACTCTTGTTTGTTTCTGGTTGCAGTTCTTGTTGATATTTCGGAAAGCGCTGGCGGGCGAGTTGACTGAAGACAGCGGCTTGTACGACCTCTACCGATTAGTGACCGAGATAGACGTCCAGAAAGAAGGCGTCAAAGGCGCTAAGAACTTCTTCGAAGCGAAAGTGAGATTACACAAATTAAGTAACACGAAAAAACGCACACAGTCGTTTCTGTCAGTTCTCGATTCAGTTCATCAACTTTATACAGTTCGTATCCAGTTAATGTAATATCATAGCTTTTCTGATGTACATTTCTACTGCTATTCATATGTACGATAGCTACGTCAATTTTGCTGAAGGTGGCCAGAGAGAGATTGCAGTCTTTTGGTGGGGGAAGAAGATAAAAAAGGCAGCAGCTATAGGTTTACTGGGTGATGGTAGTTTGTGCCATTCCCGACATACCCTCAAAATTTTAGAAAGATCCGTCCATAACTTTTTGAGTTATCTTGCTAACACACAGACAAACAGACAGACAAACAAACAAAGTTTGGCAAAAACATTACCTCCTCGGCGGAGGTAAATATAATAATTACTCTAGCGGAACACGTGATATTTTTCCCACTTCGAGCCGTGGCGTATTGTGCATGCGCAGATCGAGGACCAAACGAATGTGAGTCAGTTTGAGCGGGAACTGCGAGATGAACAGGAGGAACGACGAAGACTTGATGAAGAGAAGCGACAACGACGAATCGCCTTCAAGAACACCGTCGATATTTTCAAACAGATGTAGGCTATCAAACTGACGTTGGTGTAAATTTATAAACTCCAGTGTAAAGGCGCGTAGGCCTACAGAACGACGTAACTGAACTAAACTGGCACGGTTTAGTTTTTGACGAATTGGGGAAATAAGGGGGGCAAGAGTCAGGGCACAAAGGCAATAATTTTTTGTTGTTGTGTGTGGGCCAAATGTCGAACTTTATTCAGTTGGTGTGTGCGTTGAAAAAGTGTAGCGCCGTAATGGGGTCCAAGGGCAGAGCCTGGTCGGGGAGTCAGGGGGCGAAGCCCCCTAAAGGTGAAACACTTTCTGTTTTTGGACATGCAATGGAAGCTGCAAATTTGTCTGTTTTTATATTTGGAGACGCAAAAGAATCACAGATATCTGTGTTGTCTTGCAGAAATGACGTTTAATAAGTCACAATTTGGCATGTGTGTGGTTTCCAGAGGGCACTTAATCATCGTCAAAATTCTTTTTACGGAAGGGTAGCCAGAGGGAGAGGGCAAGGGCAAGGGCACGTAGCTGCATTTTCCCTCTCTGGCGCCGCCCACGGTGCCGACTGTAATGCATTAATGCTTGCCCATTGGTCATTTCGTCAAAAACTAAACCACGTCACTTCAGTTCGGCTGATGCTGACGCACTTTTTTCCCGTATTCAGAACACGCAACATACGTACTTGACGCAAGAATAGACTCCGCTTCTTTGGCGTTTTGGGCCGCGGTTGCGTTAGCTGTGTTTTTCACGCACGTTTGCTGCGTCGTGCGTAATTTCTTGCGTTCGTTCGTTGCCTACTTTTCTTCCGTCGTCTGTGCCACTTGCGTCAAAAATGCCTTATGTTGGGTGCGTTGGATGAGCGTTATGCCAGAGGTTTTTTAATGCCGTATTTGTGCTCATGTCGGTGATGTTGTTTCCGCGACATTTCTCCTTTGCACTCGCTATTTTTACTGAGGATTTGTATAAAAATTATTATTTGTCATTCACGCTGTGACTGTGTGCGGTTTTTACGCGCGAAAGCAGAGAGTAGGCCTACTGCTTTTAGTGTGTCTTAGTTATCGCAATTCTGTCCGTCCGTCCGACACACGGGTGGATCAGTCAAAAACGGTGCGAGCTAGGATCACCAAATCTTCACCGTCGGCTGCCTGGAAGACTCTAGTTTCAAGAACCGTAAAGCTTTTCTATAAATTTGAAAAGTGTCACCCCAAACAAGGGCGCTAAATGAGACGGGGTGGGAAAAATTTGCGATTTTAGCCAATAAGTCGCTGTATCTCAGTAACTGTGCGAGATAGGTCCTAGGTTACGGTACTGTTAATCACTAATAGGAAGTCGTACACTGGCTCTGGATTGTCACCGAATTCACTGACCTTGGATTACCTTGAACTCCAAAACAGGGGTTTTTATGGACTTTTGCGATTTCGGGCTAGGAGACACATTTCAAAAGCGAACTGCGCTGAAACCAGTTGAGATAGACATGGAGAAGCTGCGTATGAAATTTTTCAGCATTGAACGTAGATTTCAACAGTATAAGTCTCGATTTTCTAGGTTCAAGAAAACTTGCGCACGAGGGCATCAAAGAGCGGCACACGGCACCCTCGTAAAAGTTGTTATTTTACCGTTGTTGGCCAGTTTTTCGTGAAAACGGTTGCAGATAGGCATGGGTATACTACCTCTCAGAACAAGCACTAGTGACGAGCTTTTTAGTTGTATCAACATCGATGACTGAAAGACCCTCAACTTCCGAAATAAGGGTTGTTATTGATTTTTGCGATCTTCGTCTGCATCGCACACTACAAGAATGAACTGCGACTAAATGGCCTGAGATAGACTGACAGTTTGCGAACAGGAACTACTATAGGCTTTCGCGCGTCTCGTGAGCATTAGCTCAAATTTTTTTGTTATAATAATAAACCACAAAGCGATAAAGCACGGTAAGCACCTGTATTCACACAACATGTCAGACTTCTTAGTAGATGCAACTAGCTCCAATTATGCCGAAAACGAAAAACTGGAGAATGAGAGCAAAATGCAGATCGGCAAAAAATCTGCAGCAAGAATTGAGGCCCCGAAGTGGAAATTGCAGAGCAACGTTACGCAATGCAAAACAGTGACGCATGAAAAATTGTGATGAAAACTGCATGGATAGCCTGTTGCCATAAAGACGATTCAGAAACATGCTAAAGTACATTTATTACATGAATTGGAGCAGTAACAGTTGGAATTATCAAAAAACATAAATGCGACAGCTATCACGTCTGGTGAAATAAATTTCAGTCAAACCGGCACAAGAATAAAAATTCACTGTCTGACGAACTGAAGAAAACAAATAATTTAACCTGACTTGCAAATATATTTGCTCAACTAACAAAAGTAGTAAACAAACGACGCTTAAAAACACCAAAACGACAGCCGTCAGCAAGGACTTCACAATCGATAAAAATAATGTCGTCAGATGCATCACAAAATCATGTGCTTAATGTCTCTATACACTGACTGACGCAGAAAATGTATTCAGAACTGGTAACATGGGTAACTAAATGTATGTGTTAACAAGAACAATAACAATAATTAAACAAGTTAACTGACAAACGCAGAATGACGCTAGCCAACTTGATATGATATGTACATGAAAAGCTTACGAAAAGGCGTAATATATTATAAGCCCAACTGGATGATACTTCGACGCCTCAAGCGTCAAAGCGAATGCCTCCAGCTGCCGCAAAACCCACTCAAATACTTGATGACCTTTAATGACCTTGAACTTGACCCCGCGACCTGCATGGTGCAAGTGCAGCATCTGCACATTATACTTGTAGTCTTGTACACATTCAAATAAGTACAGGTTTCGACATGATTGATCCAATCACCCGATCTTGAGCTTTGAACTATGATCCTGTATGGATCATAGTGAGAGGCGTGGCCGCCAGCCACACTGACTGCTGCATGCGCGTCGTCGAACTAGACGCCGACAGCCGGACGGACCGGACAGTTGGGTTTAGATAGTTTCCTCCTGTGCTTAATTAAAGTTTAGTAAAATATTTATTAAATTATACAGATCAGTGTTCATCTTTAAATTAACGTTTAACTTGATTGCAGTAAACCTTATAATTCCATAGTTTGTTGAAGCATTCACTCAGAGTGATCAGTGCTGAAAGTTGTGGTTGAAGCTGTGTCCAGTAACAATCAAGATATCATGGTAAGAACATTTGGGACATACGTACACACTACACAAGCAGAAAGACTAGCAACCCAAAGACATCATGCTTCCGGTCAGACTATACGCTGGCCAAGGCACAAAAAGGTCGGCTAGACATTATGCAGGTAAACAGGCCTATAGCATATTCAACCGTTCACGGAACTATCAGATTTAGAAAACGTTGTAATTATTGCTGACATTGCCTCAAAAGTCTTCAGCAAAAACTGTTGTCTTTTGTCATACAGTTTACGTTAACTAAACTTCATCTGGGGCAATCAGGTCACATAAAAAGATAACCGACAATTAGGGTCGAGTGTAACAGCAACGCAAAAATCTTACGGCTTTATTTCCAACATCTGCGCAAGGTGCGACATGTTGGCTGTTCGTAACGTGGTGACAAATTTCTGACATTTCTCGTCGCTCTTTCGCTGAATAATCAGCAGCAATGCGTCGTTGCGGTCGTAGGAAGTCTTTCCGGCTTTGATCGTCTCCAGCTCGCGGTGGCTGATGACCTCCTTGGAATAGAGTTCTATCAGCAACCCGTTGTCTGGGTCCATCCATTCGGACAGAATCGCGCAGTTAGCTTGGATTAACTGCTTGAGCTGCGATGGCGCATACTCTCCTGAAAACACAAGGAAACAATATCCTGTCTAGCTATGCAGTAAACAGGCTGAAATAAGGCTAGTGCAATTTGTTGTGCATAACCAATTGCCTCTAATGATTTTAATGATTTAAAAAAATATTTTTTCATACATTAGTAACACAGTGACACGGAAACAAAATGACAATGACATGTGTTCACTGAGCAATGGCAATTTCAAAAACAACATGACTGTAGTATGTACTCATTTGAAATATTTTTTGGGTTTTAAAAACCATTATTTTTTATAACAAAGTAGTGAGATCATCTAGCTGTTTAAATGTCAACGTTCACACATGATATGAACATACCTAATTATCATGTGATAACTATGCACTAGCTAAATTGTGGCAATAAACTGCAGGTTCACCAAAAGTCAACTGCATTCTTCTAAGCATCTATATAAAATAAGCAGAAAGGCCTCAAGAACGAAAACTGTAACAAAAAAACTTATTAGATTAAATATACACCATGTCTCAAAAAAGAGTCAACATTGTTTTTGTCATAACTTGGTCAAATTTAACTTGGTCAAATTTCCACCAACTTTGATAATGTTTGGCACCTCGTCTAATTTATGTCAATGCACTACCGTGTGAAACATAGATGCTCCAAATTGTTGCATAACACTGAGTTGTTGTCTCCAGTAAAGAACTTAATTAAGCACACAATAACCTAAAATGTAAATTATTTGGCAGAATTATAAGTTTGTATAACAACTCGCTTGCAAATTATCAGAATTTATGACCAAAGTGTGCCCAGCATACACGAACACAATGGCTTAGATGCAATGCCACTGGCTGATAGTGGAATCAAAAATTGACTTATCAAATGGCATTCACTCGTTGATTAGACATTCTTTAAGCGCACCAGTCAGTTATTTTGTTGTCAGCTTTTTTGTCTTAAAATATTGAATACCACATAAATTTTATTAAATCACGTGGCACCCTGTGTCGAATTGATGATGCGAAGGTGAGCAATCAGATACAGATAACCACAGTGTAATGTAACAGTTTGGCACATCCGTTTTTACATGGTAGTGCGTTGACAAATTAGATGAGGTGGAAAATGAGTGCACCTTACATAATTCTATAGTCTTATTCATCTTTATGCCAAAAGTCATCAGAGTTGGTAGAAATTTGACAAAGTTAGGCCTATGACAAAAACAATTTTGACTTTTTTTGAGACACTGTGTAGTATGAATCATTGTTTCTGCTAAAGTACTGATGTCATCAATATGACATTAAAATTTGTTTCAAGTAGCTAAATAAAACGCAGCAAAACTACAATTGAGGCAGCACAGATAAATGCTTAAGCGACCAAATCACTTTACATTTACAATGACAATGACTAACAAAGTAAAACTGACGAACGTGGTGTGGGTAAAGCGGCTGGGTCAAACATGTGACGAATGAATTCAACAAAACGCATATCGACGTCATCGTTGCTCAGTTCATTTACATCAGAAACATCATCGAGCGAACGCTGCTTCAATAGTTTCCAGACACTGAGGCCTCGGAAGATGTCAAGCAGTCGTGGAAGTTTAGTGTTCAGATTGTCGGTTACTGGAACGACCGAGTTGTCTTTCTGTCTGATCATTTCGTTCAACACGTAATGCTGCTTCAGCTTGTACGGAAGACCTTCCTCATCAGTGTCACAGCCCTCTGAACTATAGTCAGCATCTACTGGTACATAGATAAATTTGTACCGACTCTGCTTGAGTGACTTTTCGAAATATTCATATTTGTCAGCTATGTGTGGAATAGCGATGTCCTCGAGACAGAACGTCAACCTACGCCCATCTGGTAAAGCGACAAACTTCTGCAGAATTTCTTTCAGCTTTGCGATCTTAGGTTCATATTTCTGCTGATAAATCATGAAGATATCGAAGTATTCTTCTGCAAACAAAAATATCATTCTGTACGGCATACAGAATGTAGAGTGGTAGGCCTACACACGAGTCCAATTATTTGCTGGTGTGAGCAACGGATGGCTGCATAGTGCATTGTGGTATCATGAGCTCATGCCAATCAGCTGCCACTTCTGAGACTGTAATACCCCGTTTACACGATGAAGCAAACATTAAGCAGACATCATGCAAACGTATTCAACATACACATACACAACGTGTGGCCTAATTGCTTCATGTTTGCTTGATATTTGCTTGATGTTTGCTTCATCGTGTAAACGGGGTATAAAGCACTTCTGGTTACTGGTCTTGCTTACGTAAAAAGTGATAAAACAAGTACTGGATCCGACGGGACATCTGGCTAGGAGGAAAGAGTTTAACACGGATTCTCGACGCCTCTGGGACTTCTTGGAATGGATCGAGCCTGTGATCCGCCCGTCTGACCGGGAATGAGAGAGAAAGAGAGTAGGCCCTACTGGAGCTTACACAATCCTCGAAAGTACATTCTGTACTCAGTAAGTAAAGGTAAGGTAAAACTCCCGTAGTCAACAGGGCTCTCTCACAGCTCTTTGTCTGTAGGGCGGTGCTCATCTCTGTTTCAAGGCCCTGAGCCACCAGTGAGCCGCAGCTCATTTACACGGGCGGTAGACCAGACCTCTCCCATGTACTGCCGTTTACTTTCCTGGCGGCAAGCCTGGTACCAAATTATGCTTGGTGACAGAGGCACATGTGTGTGAACAACTTGCCCAATGTTGTTACCTGGCAGTGCACCGGGCGGGACTCGAACCTGCAACCTCCGGGTTACAAGTTTGAGATGCTACCGCTACACTACTAAGCCACAGTTGTACTCTGTACTCAGTAAGATACACCAACTCGATATCTGATGGGCAAACCTCTCAGGGAAATTGTGAACAAAGTGCAGATGTTCACCGAGTTACAGCACTAATTACAGAATACATTGCATGTGCAGAAACAACATTATTATTTCTAATTAGACTGGAAGAACAGCAAAGCCACAGGGACCAAAAAACGTACCAAACTACCAACTGCTTCATCTTTTACTGTTACACACAACTATTTTATAAACACAACAAAAAGAAACAATGCATATAGAAAAATATTGGTAATTTTAGCAACCTGTTCGTTTATCCAAACTTGCAGGCTCTTTTTGGTCTGGCTTGAAACACAAACAGAAACAAAGAAACAACCTATTAAATCAACCAGGAAAAAGGTCATACTCTTTAGTATCTGTCACCAAATTTTTCTTACGAACACACATTTCATAAAATGTGCAATAAGTAGATGTATAACTCCTACAAGCTGCGATCAAGTTTAAAAAAAATAATTGTGTAAAGCTGCAGTACCTTGTATAACACTGACCACGTCTTTATAAACAGATTTATTCACCAAAACACACATAAAATAGACAGAAAAAATACACACAAATTTTTTTTAAAATTACAAACATGAACAAAACAAATCGCTGCTTTTCACACAGAGTAATTTATTACAAGTGTGCCAGAGTGACAGAAAATGGTTGAAAGTAAACAAAGTTTTAACCCAAAGAAAAATGCAGAAATTTTTAAAAAAACAATGCATTAAAATACTTGCCAAAGATCAGAAATGTCAAACTAATCTTGTAATAAATGTGTCAAACTACAAAGCACTGAAAGTCATCAATCTGTACTGACATAATGCCAAATATTTAAAAACAAAATCATATAAACCAAAGCCAACTAACCTGAACCTCCGGTGGTTTAGGATTGCAAGGCACAGCATCCGTGTCATCTATCATTCTAATGGTTTACTTATCTGATCAACAAAACAGCATCATCAAGTAAAGCTTCTACGAGGTGAAAAGTTGACTCTAAATTGCATATCACAGTCAAAATGACTGTTATTTTGGTTTTTATCAGCATGGACAATGCCTTTTGCCATACACTTCTGCACTTGATTTGAAAATTTAAGCTAGTAGACCACAGATGAAAAAATTACAATTTTCACACAACTATAACAAACAAATAGAGTGGGAGCTGGCTCAGCACTGTGGCAATCCTTGTGCAAGTCACGGTGACAACCACTCTGAGAATCTGTACTGTTGTTGATCCCCATCGACCGCTGGTACACAATGAACAGCTAGAATTACTTCACTTTTGTAACTGAACAAACAACAACAATCTAACCCTCACGTTTGAGTAACACCATCACAGCACTGATGACCGATATTAATGACTTTTTCATTTTAATAGAATAAATAATTGAACAATTTAATGGTTTTATACATTCGGTTACATAACAGCCAGGGCATCTCAGCTTGTAGAAAGTACTGCACTACCAAAAAATTCACAAAACTTTGCCTATAAAATTGTCTTAGCGTGAAAAAAACTCTGTAAAACCAGCCTACTGAATAATAACTGTGTGCTGTAGTAAATGGATTTTGCACAATGTGAGAAACAAGTGAAGTCCATAAACATATCTGGCAAGCTGACAAATAGTGAGTATTTAGCAACTCACAAATCTAGAGTCTTCTTCACTATTCATCACAAGATTATTTCCTTCATCTGCAACCACAACATAATACTGATAATATTGTAATATTGTGAAGAACTTTACACACTGCGTGAGTTCATGTTTCGCCAAGAAGTAGGATTATCGCTTCGGTCAATACTTTCTCTTAGAATAAGTACCAAGATAATCGGAAACATGAACCGAAGTTAGAATTTGGTGTTATCTTTTATCTAAAAACCAACATTTCCGATTATCTACCAGATAAGAAGAAGATAATCGGAAATGGCAGCTAACACCAAAGTTAATCCGAGCATTACCGATTAACACTAGAGAGCTCCAATGCAAAAGAATAGGCGTAATTTCTTAATCCCTAGCGGTTAGAAACTTTCTAATTGGTTTTCAGTTTTTCTATGAATAAAAAGTAAGTTAATCAGATTCGGTTCTTAGCGGATGTCTGATTAAGCGAATGTCGATTAGAAAAGATATTCCTACTTCTCGACGAAACATGAACTCACGCAATATATAACAATAAAAAAATTGAAATAAATCAAATATATAGTGATTTAAATATTTATCAACATTTAATCCACATTTTCAATGCCAGACTGCTTAATGACATACACAGCTAGCAAATGTAATTATGTGCGTTTGTCACATTCTATTAAATACTGTGCAGTCTGTGCTACTGCGAAACCAACTAGGCCTAGGTCTAGGCCTACAGGAAACGGATATGACTTCAGTAGCCTACGGTATACCGGTAGTCTACATGAACACGTATTGTACTTACCAAAACAGTTCTGACAACTAGGCCTTGTTAATTTGTTAATTCGAAAAAGAACTAATTGCTCATCCAATTGATGTTATCCTAATATCTTCTTATTTTCGAATAAAGACAGCATTCAGTATATGCAAACATGACGCACTTCGTAATTTCCGCTGGAATTACCCAAAGATAACCTACTTTCGATTTTAGCACACAATCCCGACAGTAAGTAAGTAGCAGGTGTTTTTTTTCATACGCCCATTTTTACGCGCCACAGCATGTAATGCTATAACGCGTGTCTTAGCTATCGTACAGGCGTCCATCCGTCTCTTTTGCGAAATTTTGCATTACAGCCAATGGAGAGTTCAAAGCGGTATAACTCGGTCCTCGTTAGAGATAATTGCGCGCTGTTTGTACCTAACCCCTATTTTTGGGCCCAGGCTATCCGATGGTGTCACTTGAATTTCTCCCCTGCCCCAAAACCATTTTTGCTGTTTTCGAGTTTTGACTCATATCGCCCTTACATAGCTTTGTAAACTGTTGAAGTTTTTTGCTCTGATTACGGTAAGCAGCAACTCTGTGTCTATCTACAAGCGCTAGCTTACACGCCAGTTAGTGTACAGTGGCAGAAATTGCGCATTTTGAAGCGGTACCCATATTTGACGTCCCCGTACAGAAAACTTCTCAAACCTAATGCTAAAATTCAAACAGCTAAAATTTACGTTCAATGCTCAGAATTTCGTATACAAGTTGTCTTGGTCTATCTCCAGCCATTTCGTCGCAATTCACTCTTAAAATGTGCTCCGCAGTCTAAAATAGCCAAACTAGAAATATGGGGCAGAGCCCAACGTGAGACCGCCCGGCGCCGTAAGTCTTATTGGGGAACAGTTAAGGGGTTGAAATTCCGTTTGCAGCAATGTCACGTGGCCCGAATGCAATTGCAGGCCTAAACAGCAAGCGCAATGTTGAACTTAGGTGGTTCGAAATGAGACAACAGAACTTTGATATTTGTGAACCCATGTTCACCAGTTTTATTGCGTTTGACGTGACATTGATCGTAGTTAAGAATGCCGTTTTCACTCTTTATCGATATCTTTATCCATTCCCAAGAGTATGTTCGATCAAAGTCTAAAGTTGTTCGAAAAGCGGGCACTATAGATTTTGGGTAGGTCGAAATGAGCCTCTATAACTTTTTTGTTAGTGGACAAAAGTTCACAATTTTTTGTTCAACACTGCAGGAATAGTGCTTAATAACGCCGTTTAACCCTTGTCGACATTTCCATCCGTTCCAGAAATATTTTTATTTTTTTATTTTTTTTATTTATTTTATTTCATTTAATGAGGTCAAAATCGAAAGTTGTCCCAAATCGCAACGAATTTTCGACGTTTTTGCTTTCCCAAATTTTAAGGGGTAGTGGTGGTTCCCAAAATTGTTCTCGGCTTAACACCCCCACTTAGCGACACGTCACGTGGTAAAGTTTCGTTAAGTTATTTTTCTTAGCTCTAAAGTTATAGAGGCTCATACGCTACATTTCATAGGGCTAATTTTTGACCCTGCCCCTTGTAGAAAATTGGGGAACCCTCATCCCCTGCGGGGTATAGGTTATAGCAAGATTTAGACATTTTATAGCGCGTGTAAAAATTTCGGAGCGCAGCGCTCTTTATGGGCCGAAATATGGTCTTCCGAAAAAGTCGATTTTGGGGGTACAATTGCGCCTCCAAATCTCCGTAATTAGTGAATTAAAGTTTGCCAAACTTTTTTGCCCGACGCGGGAGGAATTGCTGTCGGTCAGGTAGTTTTTCGATTTTGGATATCTCTGTCCTTTTCGGAGATATTCGCGCTCAAAATGGGAAGAGGTCCAAAATCGGGCCAAATTTAGCATGTTTTTTGACCCCAAAATTTTTTTAGGGACAGGCTTCCAAATTTTTGGACCGGCATTTGTACAGGTCGTATAAATCGAAATGAGCTTGCTTCCGACCATGTGGCAAAATTTCGCGGCGATCGGCCGAGAGATCTCGAAGATCTCGCTTGAAACAAAAAACAGCTGTTGTAAAACATATAAGACCTTACCGAACTGTCGGTCCGGGCGGCCTAAAAATACTAGAACTCGTATTTTGGGAATTCAAGGTCGTTTAAGGTCGTCAATGTTAATACCCCCGGAAAGCTCGTCACTAGTGCTTGTTATGATAATTAGCATGTCTGTGCATACCTGCAACCTTTTTTACACTAGGCGAGCCAATAACGGTACAATAACGACTATTGGAGACAGTATACCTCTCTTTGACGCCTTTGTTCGAAAAAAGTCCCTGTACGAAATTTTGTCACAAAAAAGTTAAAAAAAACTTGAGTCTTTGTTGCAGCTCAATGTAGTGATTCTAGTGTAAGGGTTGCATCTTAACTTTATTTAGCAAACAATCAAAAATATTTTCCTATTAGTTGTCGTTGGTCGCTCGTGAGTCGCTTGGTTCAGGGC
>Ga0209454_1001772_pt1 | contig 13985 bp, 7 predicted proteins | sample WorMetHERISLAND1_2_FD_187400 | JGI IMG/M metagenome (GOLD analysis project Ga0209454, IMG submission 187400) | Marine gutless worms symbiont microbial communities from Max Planck institute for Marine Microbiology, Germany - Olavius geniculatus... | ecosystem: Host-associated > Annelida >...
GTGTGCCAAAAATTATTATAATCGGACATTCATTGTTCAAGTTATTGCAAAAAATGTAGTCACATGCTTTTTTTTGAGACACAGTGTATATTGCTAATATTAATGAGTATTGTGAGTTATTTACGTTAATGTTTTTTTTGTTTTCTTTAATAATGTTTGTGTGCGAGTGCATGTATTATTATGTTGTATGTTGTAATTTCTATCATTTTGGTAAATAAAAATATATAATAGCAGTCTGACAATTATTTTTGTATTGACAATAACATTTGCTTAATTTGATCCGATGCAATTACAAGACAGCAGCATTGCATCAAAAACAGCGCAATATTTCCGATTGGTACGGCCATGCAATATATTATAAATTATATATTTATTTATTTTGAACAGCATGGTTGTCAAAACAATTTAAATAGGCTTAACTAAACTTAGCTAAAACGTAAACAAAATGAAGAAAAATGTAACACTCGGATTTTTCTCGGCATAGAATTTCGGCTGCTAACAAAACGCGCCAAAAATCCACGCGCTACCAAAAGAAATTTTTTAAACCTAAAATTCGGATTGTTGAGCTTTTTTGAAGGTTTTTATTCAGAAACTTATAACGTTAGTTTTTCGACTAATTTTTCAAGCACCGTGTTGTAGAAAAAATATTTAGGCAATCAAAGTCAGTGGAGCATGGGGTTTAGGTCGTGGTTGGCTACAGACAGTCGCATATGCTGCGACTATCAGTAAAGATACACTCCGTTCGTGCCTGCCTGCTGTAGGTATATTGACCACCATCGACGACAGAACAACAGTAGGAGACTTTAATTAGCCTACCCAACAAAGCAGGCACGCCGGGGCTGAAAAATATCGGTCCGAAAATAACCCAGTTGTTTCTGTAAAAAACTGTAAAAACCTCAAAATTAAAAACTTCTGTCGTCACGTCCTATCAACAAAAACTACACCGTGTCTCAATAACAAACGTGTCATTATTATTTTTGGAATAACTTCGTGAAACATCGGCCGATTTTGATAATTTTTGGCACACGACATTACAAAGAAACTTTACTGAAAGGACTATAGTTTAGCCCATCTCCCTTTGTAACTGTTGCTACACTACTTTGTGAAATGCAGAAGTCGTAGTTTGGAAGTATCAAGGTGTGATGGGACACGGAGTATAATTGTGACGTGTAGAATGGTATAAGGAAATGTTTTATTCTTTTTCCTGGGTGTTGAAATAATTCCCGGTTGTTTCGTCACCGGTCGATTCATCACAAAGCGCGAAAAACATATGGTTGGTGCGGTTCTGCCATGGCGTAGGCCTAATTTGTGGTTGTGCATAAATTTTGTGCAATGAATGACAACAACGATGCGCAACATGCCAACTCTGTGCTAGATTTCGAAGTTGGGGTCACTAAACTCGTTGTCATAGGCCTACATGGTGGTTTCGAGCACCGGAGGCTCATGTCCGATCTTCTGCGTGCACTAAAAACTAAAAAAAATCGAAAATTTAAACAAAAAGAAACCTAAAACGTTTTCCAACAACAGTTTTTTTAGTACTGACTAGTACTGACTGAAGAAATTGCGTCTAAAAAGTCATCATAAAATTCCCTACACACTTTGATGAAATTATGTGAAATTATACATGACCACAGAAGAAAATGATCAATTTTTGATGTCGATGGAAAATGTTTTAATGATTTTGAATCACTATCGTGCAGCGCCATTCTCGACGAAAGTTTCAGCTTTCTGATCATTTTTTGTTTTTTTTCGTCTTCTATTTGCGCACTTTTGTCCCACAATTTAAGGCGTTAAGCAGATGTTGTCCCGACACCTAACAGTCGTCAACTCGAGATCGGTATAGACAGCAAATCGGGATCTTGGTCGTGAAAACTTTGTTCCACAATATTTATCTTTGTTTTTAATAACGATCGTCCGCAGTTGTTTTATTGTGCTTCAGGGCCTATTTTCATGCGTATGTGATAAGTCAAACTAATAGCATAAGCTGCAATGCCTCGGTTGCCACGCAGTGCGCACGCGCAGTGGAACAGTCTTGATCGGCTGAGTTTTGTGTGTGGGAGGTCGCGACATTGCATGGGATAGTTGTAACGCAGACATGGTGGTCTTGGAGCAGTGAATATTTGCAAGTAAACAATAAGTAAGCAAACAAATAACAGTCAGACAATAGGTTTAAATAGGTCTATTCATTCATGCAGCACTGAAATGTTAACTTGGTGCAGCGTGACAAAAAATATAAAAAATAACAATAAATAAAAGCATATAGCCGTTCTTTACTTGCCGGTACTTCTTTTTAGACAAAAAAATTTAGGCAAGAGCCTCCCTAATTTATGCATGTCGACCTAATACTTTTAATATTTTAATAGTTTCAGCTAATAGTTTTAATTTCTGCTGACGGTACAGCAGACGAAAAATTCGAAAGAGTTCTGTTTTGCTGTATTGAGGCAATACTAGTAAATTTGTTTTTCGTCCTCCGACATAAGTATCTAATTATAGTATTTTTAATACACTTATCTATGAACAAACACGAACATGTTAAGCATCCAAAACGCAGCTTTTATCAAACAGAACCAAATTGTGTTTGCATCTGGCGCTGGTGTTGTCGCACAAATGACTGCATCTTCTGATCATTAATTTTATATAACAACAGTAGATGCAACAATCAATTAATAGTAATTTATTTTATTTGCTAAATAAAACAAAACAATTTACCAATTACAGTGTGCGTAGCAATAAAATCTGCACGAGCAGAACGTGCCCGGCAAACACTCATCCACAGCAGCCTTAAAACAAGTTTATATCAAGTAATAAAACACATAACCCAAAAAATAAACAAATAATTAAAAAATAAAAATTATAGGCTAAAAAAACATAAAAATGCGCATAATTATTGACTGCCATGAGAACAGTCTAAACAGCTTTGGAAAATATAAAAAAAACTAAAAACAAAGGAAATAATAATCATCGACACTAGGAAAAAAACTAAAACGAAAAAAAACGTCCGCAAGTCAACTACAGCAATAATAGGCCTAAACAATGTTATGCATGTGCTACAATTTGGCATGGATGCAGGAAAAGCCGTATGGTTTGAGGCGTGCTGAAGTCCATGACCTGGCTCTCTAGTCCAGAGAACTTGTCCTGTGTGTTATCAACAGCGTCTACACAGTATAAGGTCTCAGGGACAGCGAGCCGGTCTCTCATGACACGCACCGACACCATCTAGAGCTTTATTCACATCTCAGTACACTCGGATATAACGAATCACTGATTTGCACTGCTGGGCGTCTATATATACACAATAATCCTTAGAGCAAATGCTTAAAGAAAAAGAGAAAATTAGACGGATAAACTTGAATATTATAGGTCTGCATTTTTGACATACTTACAATACTTTGCAAGCAGAAGTGTGTTGTGACTTTTAGAAAGCACCAATTTAGTTTTTCGCCCGGGTTCCGCCCCGGACCCCGCTGGGGGGAGCTTACGACGCTCCCCCATGCCCCTTAGTCGGCCGGGGACGAGGAGATACCCCCTCCCGTTTCCCACCTTCTCGACGCCTACGGCGCCTCGTTCTCGGCACCTGCGGCGCCTCATCTTGAGTTAGGGGGACTTGCTCCAAAGACATAGGGGAGATAGACGCCTCTGTTACACTGGATAATAGGCAAGCAAGCTGCATGTTTAATGTAGCACATAAGCCTAAACTAAAGAAAACTAGAAAATTATGTTCTAAACGGAACTCACAGTAATGTATTTCACAGTGTGTGTGTGTATCATAATCCGACTCGCCAGAGGGTAGCACTCCAGTGTGAAACAAGAAATCTGAGCTAATGCTCAGGAGACGCGCGACAGCCTATAGCAGTTCCTGTTCGCAGGTAATTTTGGTCTATCTCCATCCATTTCGTCGCAATTCACTTTTTTGCAACCAAAAGTCGCTAAAAATCACTAAAAACCCCTATTTTAAGGTTTAAGGTCAATCAAGGTCATCAATGTTGATAATCCTAAGACGCTGGTCGCCAGTCTTGTTATGCTAAGCAGCATATCTGTGCCTATCTGCAACTATTTTTACGCCAGACAAGCCAATAGCGGATAAGTAACCACTTTTTAGAGGGGAACCCCTTTTTGACGTCCGCGTGCAAAGGTTTCCTTGAAACTAGACTCCGAACTTGGATAGCTAAAATCTACACTCAATGCCGAAAATTTCGTATGCAGGTTGTTTTGGTCTATCGCCAGCCATTTCGACGCAATTTACTCTTGAAATGCGTGTCGCAGCCCGAAATCGCAAAAAAATCACCAAAACCCCCTGTTTTGGGGTTCAAAGTCATTCAATGTCATCGATGTTAACATTCCTAAGAAGTCGTCGCTAGTGCTTGTTATGATAAGCAGCATGTCTGTGCCTATCTGCAACCATTTTTATGTTAGACGAGCCAATAACGGTAGAATAACGCCTGTTAAGGGGGGTGGTGGTGCTCCTCTTCCTCCCCTTCGTTCGTGGGGACACCCTTCACCTAGCGGCATGAAATTTGGCTACAAAATACTAGAGACTCTAGGCTATCATACGGCAAAAACTTAAAGTTTCTATCGCACCTGGTCTTAGAACGGTACCGAGTCGTGACATCAGGACAGACGGACAGACGGACGGAGAGACAAACAGAATTACCCTAGCTAATACGCGCTATAGCTAGATGCTAGCTCTCGCGCGTAAAAACTGCTTTGACTGTACACGAAACGAAATTTGAATTGTCGGTGTTGGGGTGAGACGCGCGTTCTTTTCCTGACCCCAACGCACTGTCGGGCTATATGCAGCCAACATACGCACTACGATTTACATCGCAATTTTGAACGGACTCCATGTTCTCCAACAGCCAAAAAACTCATTCCCATTCACAGCTGTTTTACAATTTTCCACAGTTCAAACTCTTCCACGTGGCAGTCAGTTGACGAGTGCGACAACACAACAAATTAGGGGCCTATAAGCCTACATTGTGCAGAATCTCATAACAATATTATTAGTACTAGCGTCCTACTCGTTCATGATTTTCTATGGCGTCGTCTGTCTCTCGACTTCAGCTTTCCCGATATTTAGCGCTTGCCTACTGTCGTCGACGCGGTTATAAATGTGGCCGTCATAATAGACCAAATTAAGAATCTTGCCCGTCCGTCCGTCCGTCCGTCGGCCTGTCTGTCTGTCTGATTCGTTCGGGCTTCTAACACAAGAACGACAAGGCATAAATAAACCAAAATTGACGTAAACGTTCAACCAGGAAAAACGTAACAAGTGCGACAATCTTCAGTTCATATTAAGGTCAAATGATAATGTCACCGGACGTCAATAACCTCCAGAAAATGACGCACATCTCGCACAGCTCGTGTGTATTTGCGGCCGGCGAATCGAATGCTAGTGCTTAAAGCCCAATGCACACTAGACACACTGCGGCGGGCGCAGTGGACGGCCGCATAGCATTTCGCCACAAGGCCTGGCTTTACAGCGCTCCCCAGACTTCCTATGGATTTTCTTTAAAACGCGAAAAAGTGAAATAAGATAAAAGGACATATATAGAGTGAAAGACAAGAGGGAGGATAGGTCAAACCCCAAGCGAAAATTCAGACTCCGGCCTTGCATACTGATGACAGATGGAATTCCAGCCAGACATCATACTAAGGAGACAGACCGGCTTAAAACATTGCTTCAGACAGACAGTTCGGGGCCTACACAGACAGATAGGCAGACAGACTGATAGACAGATAGATTGATAAGGATAGGAAAAAAAGAAAGAGAAAGAGAGAGGGGGAGGTAGAGGAAGCGACAGTCAGACGGGTCCCAGACGTAATCCCCCCATTATACCACTCCGAACGAAATTCTCCCATCTCACGTCATATGAATTACGGACTAACATTAAACACGCCGGAAACCAGAATAACGGGGCAGCAAATCTCCACCGCGAAGTCGCTATAACGTTGACCGTAGCCAGTGCATTCATATTATGTAAAAAAAAACATCTTGCGGGCATTTATTGGCAACAGTGAGCTTTCGTAGAAGCGGAGACGGAATTTCGTACTGGAAAAGACCGACTGAAAAAGGGAGATTTTTCGTCCAAGGGGCTTTTATCCGTTTCGCCGCTCGAGCATATTACTGTAGACGGTGTGATAGGTCGACTGGATTAATCGCAAGACACAGCAGTAATGCAGCATCCAACAACCGAAAAATCAGACTGCACGCCGTCCTTGTAACGTCCTTCACGATGACCTTGAATGACCTTGAAGCACTCGAACGAGCGTCAGATACCCTAATCAGAGCGGTAGGATCAAACAACGCGTCTGTTTTGACCACAACAGCACCGTTTAGTGACGAACAACACGAACTTCCAATCGTAGTTGCAATAGAAGCAGAAAATATTTTTAAAAACGCTAAAACGTTTCTACGACAAAAAATTTAAAAATAACGTTTGCAAACATTACAACTAGGCCTATGCTTTCAAATACTTAAAATTCTGGACGTTTTACATGTTTAGGTACAAAGAAGAGAGAACGCTTTTTTCAAGAGCCAAAAAAATGTCTTATACATATACACCATTTTCCAGGTCGTGTTGTTTTTTATTCAGTGAATGACGTGACGTCAAACATGGGTTTTCGAAAAGTTCTTCAAGCAAGCAAAAAAATCTAAACTGTTAACAATTATTCGGCTCTGACGTGAACTATACGACCATTCACAAAAATACATACCAGCGTAGCTATACCTGTAGTGTGTTGTCGCGCAAATCTTCGCAGTGTCACTGCATAGGCCTAAAACAATGCGAATAGCTCCACATTTGGCATAGTTCTGTAGTTAAAACGCGCAGAATATAACCTAATTATCTCTCTCGGCGGATATATTCGTCATCAAATAGATTAAAAGCGAGTTGCTGCCACGCTCAAACAAAGCCCGGTTACCGGAGCCTCCGACAAAATGAAAAGTCGGGTATAGCGTTACCAATTAAATAGTCTAAAGGGTGAGCCGATAAATAAATTGCCTGGGGGGAAACGTCTTCGCATTAATAAAATCGGAAAAAAAATTTAAGCCAAACTTTTGCATTTAGTTTATGCGATTATTCGCGCAACATATTCTGCAAATTTTATTACAGCGAGATTATACTTTTTACAGTTTTAACAGTTCAAACTTGAAAAATTACATAACGTGACTAAATACGCACGATGATGAATTCGTTACACAAACTGTGTGCCTATAACAAAACATAAACAAACGATTATGAAGTTATTCTAAAGATGCGTACAAAGAAATAAAAGCTCACTTCATTTCGTTTCATATTATGTCACTCTGTATACGCACATTCAGTTGCCGCGAAATAATTCGGTTAAACGCGAAATCGCTCATCGGTGCTACGCGCTGCTGAATCGTACGGAGGCAAATGCGCATTTTGGTTGGGGGTTCAAAGCCCCAAATCTACCCTTTACCTGGAGAGTCAGAGACCCTGATCTAACATAATATGTCACTGGACTCCAGAAGGTGTACCTGCCAAACGGCGTCTAAATCCGTCGAGTAGTTTACTTAAGGTGAATGAGTATGACGCGCTACAGAGAAATGTGCAGTTGTACGCGAAATCGTCTGTGTAAGATAGATTTCGCCTAATAATAGCACAGAGACAAAAGGTGACATTGAAAATGGCGTCACGGTTGAAAGAATATGACACAATGATCAGTAAGTGAAACAACTCAATATCAGCTATTGAATCACTTGTTTACTACGAAAAATAAACTTTAACGTTAAAAGCAGTTACAATTTTTTATCAAACCAAGTACTGCAATAAAATCTGCTAGTCACGTAACCTATAAACAATGCAAATTGGCGAAAAAAACCTTCTGCAATTTTTATAGGCTTAGCATTTTTCCTACGTGGCTGTTTTTGATGTCTCACCCTGTGTACCTGGCTGGCAACCGAGGAGGCGCCGGTGCCGCTGACGCGATTTTGTGTCGCAACGGATGACGTCATGCTAATTGTAGTCACGTGACTCGACGGCTAGTCACGTGACCACAAGCCACGCTTACCGACGAGTGCGAATCGGTTTGCGGATGGGTACAGCGGCACTTTCTCTTTCTACAACGAATCAATACAATTGTCAGTTAGCACTCAGTCGACAGCAGCTGTGGTTTTGCACTCTGTGCCAGTAGCAGCGAATGTGACAGACGACGCTTGTTGTTGGCACAACAAGGAGCAAGAAGCTCAGCTCTCGCTAGGGTAGGCCAACCGTACTGTCCATATCCGAAAACCAGCGTATACGACTTCCAGTCGAAGAAAGAAAGCAATTTCCCAGAGTGACTGCAATTCAATACAGGGTATGGTGATGCTGCTATATCAAACCTACAATCAACGCTAGGATACGATGCGGTAATTCGGCGCACGTGGGCGATTGGCTGCAGGCAGCAACTTTGCATTTAAAATTGCGGACAAACCGTTGCAGATTGACACTCTATAGGAACTCGTCATCGCCCTATTTAACGGTGCCATCGCCGACCCCTTACGACGTACAGTCTAGCCACAATGTATGCGTTACGAACAGACGACAAAGAGACGACACATCGTACCCAAGGCTCGACCCAACGGTCGGCCAGAAATGTCGACGTCGAGTGCCGACATGACATGCAGTCATCCGTCCAGTTTGCAGTTGATAATAGGCTTATCAGCTGGCAAAATTCGCCAATGATAATCTTTATTCACCAACACAATGTGGTAGAAAACAAAACAAAAATATGTAAAACAGTTACTAGGCTATAGCATATCAGAGACACACATAACCTTAACTATAACAGTATTCTAACAGCTTAGTGTACAGCGTTGAAGTTCAAGTTTGTTTACAAATTTCTGAAATTTACAGGGAATTATCTCGCTAGGTAACTTAAATTTGAAATACATGCAGCAATCTCCTATTATATCAGTATTACACGTGCGAAATAATTTCATCAAACAGCGCGTGACGGTGAAGTCAAGGGACCGTATAATAAGCGCAAAAAGTTCCCGTGCTTCCATTTGCTGTTCGGCGATCAAAAAACTTTTGTCGCTAAAATTTCTATACTGGATTTTCAAAGTGGCAAAGTTATTTGGTTTGCTGTTAAAGCTTTACTGAAACAAAACTGTTCGCATCAGTCTGTCATGCTGCAGTATCTTTACTTTAGTTTTTGTGAATAGGTAGGCCACTTTTTATGAGCTGTTGTGTATACAATATTGTACGAAATGTCGCAAAATAATAATTAAAAAATAACACATATCACTCCTTATTACTTTTTTGCTATAGTCTGCAACTGGAAGCACATGATTTTTAAAAAGTCCAATGGAAATGCCAGCACTGAATTTAAGCAGCAGGTTCCTTGCTAACCCACAGCGCGCGGTATAGGCCTACGCATATTATGGACACCCGCAGTGAGATAATATGTGTCATTCTGTTGGGGTTTCGACATCTTTTACCTTTTATTCCAAACCCAAAATTCGCACGTCGTTTACTTTTGGCCCAAAGCACATTCGCACCAATTTTTTATAGGCCGACACTTTCTTTAAATTAAGAGCCCGGCGATATCCTTTTCGTCCGCCTGTTTATCTTTTTGACGAACAAATATGTTCCGAAAACAGACGGACGGACACCGGAAAGGCGCGTATAACGCGGCCCACAGTAAGGCAAGGCCGCCCATCAACAATTATTATCGACCGTTTTGCCGGCGGCGGCCACACAGATGCAGACAGACAGCAGATAGACAGACGCAAGAGTTCAGTCGTAGGCCGAAGATGTTCTTGTACTTAACCACACAGGCTATAATGAACAGTATTGTTTGCTCTGCTGTCTGCAGTGGCTTAGCCGGTGGCTATGTCTGAACCGAAAAAAAATTCAAAACGTCTTCACACTTCGTTTGCGTTTTATTCCGCACGCAACCGTTGACGTCCAACAGATTTTCAAAAACAAGTTTTACGCGGTACCTCGTTTTTACGTCTTAGCTATCGCAGAAACATCCGTCTGTCCGTCTTTCCGTCCGTCTGTCAGTCACACTCTGCAACTGTGTCAAAACGAGGCAAGCCAAATCACGACATATTTGCCGTTAGCATCGCGAAAAAAACTCTAGTTTCGGAATCCGTAAACCATTTTTGAAAATTCGAAAAGGGTCATCTCGACTGACGGCGCTAAATAAAAGAAGGTAGCGAAAATCGACGATTTTGATTTTTGAATCAGTAAGATCTCGAAAACGGTGCGAAATAGGACCAAGGCTACTATTAATAATTTATAGAAAGTCGAATAAGTTCTTTTCAATGACACCAAAATCAACGACCTTGTATGATCTTGAATGCCCAAATAGGTGGTTTTAGTGATTTTTGCTTTTCCAGCTAAAGAGCCTGCATATCAAATTTTCAGCATTAACCAATTATTAGAAGTATAGGTTGAGATCAGAAAAACGCGTATGTAGTAGAACGATACCCAGAAGGGGCACGAAGGGAACCTTGAGAGCAAAAGCCCCAATAAGCCACATAAACAATGTGTCCCAGAAAAAATATCCCCGACATTTTCAACTGTAACTTCAAAACCGATGACCAGATTTTGATAATTTTTGGTACGAATATTTCTAATACAACTTGCCATTAAATGACCATTTAGTTTTCCACCTCACCTAACGTTTGTTTCTGCACTACCTGGGGAAAACACAACCAGCGAAATAATCACTTTTTTATCCAATACGATATGATTGCTTTAACATAACGCCTAAAAACGCATTAAGGCCTATGTTTACATTTCTGACATTCTGACTGACATTACATCCAGTTGTTCATTTTTCAACTGCCTGTAGTAAAATTGCTTGAAGTGTTGGCCCACTATTCGAACACAAGCAAGGAGACGCTTTTTCCATTCATTGACAGCAGTATCGATAAAGTTCTGCTCCAGACCAATCCAGCATGACCAGTCGCTTCTTGACTTCACACACACGTCAAATCTTGTAATAGACTGGCCGTTAGGACCCACAGATTAAGGTAGATAAAATTTATTGACGTTTTTCATTTATTTTAACACGTATTATGCTTGCTTGGTTTGCTTTCCCCAGGTAGTGCAAAAGCTAACGTTGAGCGAAGTGGAAACTAAAACACTTATTAATGCCAATTTTTATTCAAGTTACGATCGATAATGTTGGGTATGTTTTTCAGGTTATCTGTCTATTTCAACACATATTTCGCTTGATCTGCTTTCCCTATGCAGAAGCATATATTGGGTGAAAAAAACTGAACGATCATTTGATGGCAAGTTGTGTTAGAAATATTCGTACCAAAAATTCTCAAAATTTTGATAATTGATTTTCAAGTTACAATCGAAAATGTCGGGGAAGCTTTTTTGGGGACACAGTGTAGTAATTAATAGTACTGTGTCCCAAAAAAACATCCACGACATTTTGACTGTAATTTTTAGCATGAATATTTTTTACATATTTTGCCATCAAATGACTGTTCAGTCTTCCACCTCACTCAACGTATGTTTGTGCACTACCTGGGGAAAACGCAATCAGCGAAATATCACTTTTTTATCCAATGCGATATTGCTTAATTAACATACAGCGTGAAAACATATTTTGTTCACATTTTTGACACTATGATTGACATTTCATTCAGTTGTCCATTTTTCAACTGCCTGCAGTAAAATTTCGTGAAGCGTTGGCCCACTATGTGAACACGGGCAAGGAGACGTTTTCTCCATTTTATTGACAGTAGCATCGATAGTGTTCTGTTCCAAACCAATTCAGGCTCTACCAGCTGCTTTTTTCCCTAGGTACAGCAGAAGTATACATGAGGTGAAATGGGAAACTAAACAGCCGTTTAATGGCAAGTTGTGTCAGGAATATTCGTACCAATAATTATTAAAATCTGAAAAATGGTTTTCAAGTTACAGTCGAAAATGTCGGGGATGTTTTTTGGGACACAGTGTAGATAATAATTAACAGCTATATACAAAATCTGCAGCTGACACTCAGATTTTTCAATCAATTAATCAGTCAGCGTTGGCGTACTGGCAAAGCTATATATTTTACAATTAACAGTAAACCGAAAAAAATATATAACCAGCCGTATTAGGAAATCATAATTTTCTTAAGTTTCACTTTCCAAGCAGTATAGGCCTATAAAATGACTCAATAGCGTTACATGCTACTAACGTCGAGCCCCGACCCTGTTCCCGCAACAAATAAGCCGGAAAATTAAAAAAATGCAAGACATATAGTTTCACATTGCCTATACCACATTTTTGGTGTTTTATTGAGTGGACGTCGCGCGCCGGAAGTTGTTGTGCACCACCGCTGTAGGGCCCCTTTAGCATGCTGCACGTCAGATCGACAGCAAATCAAAGTAGTCTAGGTGGAGCTTGAACGTAAAGCGTTGTTTTTTTTTGTTTTTTTTACTATAGCTGTCGTCACCGGAGTCTGTCTAAGCTAATTTACAACATCGCGCGGCGCGGCTTTTTATAGCTGCAGCAGTGCAGCGAGTATAAAACATGCCTCGTCACCGCTTGCAAGCGCGCTATATAGTAAGTAGGCCTATACATACCAATGCGGCTTGCAGGCTACAAAACCTTGCATCATTCTTTTCTCACATCATACACGCAGACAACCAGGCACCTGCAAAGGATGTAAGGACTGGTGGCGTCGCATTTTAAACGAAAAAAATCTATATATAAGCTGTGGTCATTGCCCTAAAACAGTCGGCTGCAGTTTTCCAACGTATATAAGACGCGCTGAAAAATTAAAAAAAAATACTTAGTAAACTTTCGTTAGCCTAAGTTATGTTCTGCGTTCTGCGGTGTATTTTACTGTAAAGCAAACTTTAGCTTAGGCCTACTACAATAAATAAATACTGGGCCATTCTCAGCGGCGTCGTCGGTTAAAAATTACGAGTAGAAGAAGCAAAAAGTCGCAGTTTTTCGACATAAACTGCAAATTGTTAACAGCAAAAATTATATAGGTGCTCACAATTATTTATATTATTGCTCCTAAATCTGCTTAAAATGGGTTTTTTGGCTTTGAATTTTGCATTTTTGGACAACAATTGTCCCACAGCGAAAATAGGGAGATGGCAGCTCCCTCCTCTGGTTCCCTGTCTCCGTTACGACGCCAGTGGGCATTTTACAACAGTAGCCTGTGTCTTTTGACATCGACATAATGTCATTTTTGTTTATTATAGACCACCCAAAATATGTTTTACTGCCGATTTGTTGAAAGTTAACTTTACACTTGCAGAATATCGCGTTTTTATCGTTTATTTTGTATATTTTGTGAGTTTCAGCAGTGAAAAGCAATTATAATTATTGAAAAGAGAAAAAATGCAAAAAAAGTATAAAACTGCCGCCAGTCGTTTTGCTTCGACGCAAGAAACAATAATAAGCCTAATAAGTGCATTCGTCGCAGAGAAACAGCGAGCATAGACAAAGTGAAAATTTAATAAATTTATGTGACCTTTTCAAGGTCACGAAAAATCACGTTATAAGCAAGTGCTCTTTAATGTATTGTATACTGGATACGCCAATAAAAACAATCCCCTAAAATAAGTACATAATCAGCAACGGCAGTAAAAAGTTGAACCGAACTTGTGCACTGGTAACTTTAAATTTTGGGCCCCCTGCAAGAAAATCATTTAAAGCCCCCTGTCGATCTTTTTTCTCCTTCATTCACGTTGTCTCTCTTTTGCTTTAATTTTCGGTCTCTTTTTCGTTTTTTCTGTTTTTTTCTTCCCCTCCCTACGCTCCCTTCTTTTACAAGCAGACCCTCGCAACCCAGTTAGAAGATCTGGGGGAGCGCCATGAACTCCCGCATAGGGATCCGGAGTAGAGCCCCGGCCTAAAACGTATCTTAAAGCATTTTGGCGCATAGAAACTGCATCTGGTAACATCAATTTTTGTGTTTTGCTGTGCGAAAATAAATAAACACCATAATTTTGCCCCCCCCCCTAAATTCGCGGTCACTGTGCGCTCCGAAGTCAGTAGGAG
>Ga0209454_1001774_pt1 | contig 13981 bp, 9 predicted proteins | sample WorMetHERISLAND1_2_FD_187400 | JGI IMG/M metagenome (GOLD analysis project Ga0209454, IMG submission 187400) | Marine gutless worms symbiont microbial communities from Max Planck institute for Marine Microbiology, Germany - Olavius geniculatus... | ecosystem: Host-associated > Annelida >...
AGTATAAATAAAACTGCGACTCTGACCTAAACAGCGCTAACCTTATACCCCGTTTGCACGATCAAGCAATCGTCAAGCAAATATGAAGCATGCATAAAGCATAGCCTACACGAAGCTGTTTGCTTGATAAACATCAAGCAAACATCGAGCAAGCATCGAGCAAACATTGAGCAGACATCGAGCAAAGATCGAGCAATTAGAACACACGTCGTGCAGTGTATTTTGAATACATTTGCTGGATGTTTGCTCGATAATTGCTCGATGTTTGCTTGATCGTGTAAACGAGGTATTACATATTAAACAGCGCTGGTAATTGTAGCCTTGGGAACATATTTTGTAGTATTCGCATCTTCTCTATAAGAAACATTTTTGAAATAGGCCTACGACGTTGTCTATGATGTTACAATAATGCTGGTCTTTCTATTTTTGTTGGTATGTATGTTTGGGATAAATTACTCTACAAATGCAAGCCAACTCATGTATACTAGTTGAGTTAAGCCACTGCACCACATTAATGACAATAACGAACAATATTGTGTCAACCCTATAGTGAGTAGTAACGACTAATGCAATGTGTGCAAGCAGAGTCTGCTGCACGTCGTCATGTCAAATAACCGTATTAATTGAGTACGACAGACCTATCTGTCAGTTTTCCATCATTAGCGTCAGTAAGACCCGGTGTTGGGCGACAGCTGGTTAGCTCCTCTAGTCTCTCGAGTCTCTGAACAAGATGTTGCTGGATTGACCTGATTCCAGCTATCAACCGAGCAAGTTTCGTCTGTGCTTCGTTCAGCCTTGACTCAATCTTTTTGATCCTTTCCTCGGTTTTCATTTCCTCCGTGACTTCACCGGTCATCGCCCAGTCCTCCAGCAATCTGTCCTTCATCAAAAGCTGACGCCCTTTCTCTATCAGCTTTTTCTTGGCCTCCGGGTACTCTCTGAGTGCGTTCCACAGAGCCTCCTTGGACAGTACGAACAGATCCGAGTAGCCGACACTGCGTATGTTCGCCGTACGTCTGTTCTTGTTCTTGTTGCCTGCAAAGAAGCACACATACAATGGAAGTGTACACCTAGAAGAATGTTGCAAATGGCTACTTGATCGTCAATGCCTGGCTGACGTCTATAGCAGATAAGAGAGTCGTCGAAAAATACAATTCTGACATTCATCGTTTTAACAAAATTAAACGGCATACATGAGCACTATGGAAATATTGCATTACCTAAAAAAACTCCAGTCGAGTGTTACGTCGCCGTGAACGTTAGTTCTAGCGCCCCTAGCTTATAGGTTTTTCATGGGTTTCAATCATTGTCAACATTGTTTTTTTAGTTTGTGTGGCTTTTGTGTGTTTATATTTGTGTTTTAAGCATTTACGTAAGTTTTAGGCAAAAGTGATTTACTTGCTCGGTTATTTGGCAACACACAGACATCAATAAAAGTTAAAACCGTTAAAACGCCGATCGCGATCGAGAAAGTTAATAGTGCTAGGCTTAGGCCTATAACTATACTGACCAGCGATGTCGAGAACGCTGATCTCTCCGAGCACGCTGCCCGCTCCCAGCGTAGCAAGCACTTTGTGACCGTCCTCCGCAACCACAGTCAGCGATCCACTCTTGATGATGTACAACTCTTTTCCAATGTCTCCCTTGCGACACACGAAGTCACCGGGACTGTAGACGGCCAGTCGCAGAGACAGAACTAGTTCTTTCAGTAGTCCTGATTCACACTCCTGTACACCACCTCACACCGCTTATTTCAAGGTCGTGGTTCACCTCGAATTCGTCACATGCGCAACTAATACCAATATCGTCGCCATTGCAATGACGTTAGACTTCGCGAAAGACAACGACGTCGTCAATATAGCACAATCGGGTATAAGGCTCTCTAGCAACTCGAGTAATTTGCTGTAGATTTCTTGTCAGTTAATCCACGTCAACGCTCCATCGTAACTCAAAGTATTGTTCAGACTTCGAATTAGTGAGTGAAATAAGTGAGTTTTGTTGTTTCAATAGCGCGCATACCTGAAATATCGTAACTCTTTTGAGCGTGTTCAGATGCACGTTCATTGCGATCTCAGCCTTAAGTTTATCCGGCAGCTCGTCAAGAACTGATTCTTCGTGCAGGGTCATGCGACTGTTCCACTGATACTCAAACCAGTTCTTAATGTGTTCTTCCAAGTCGTAAGTCACCTGGCAATTTACAGTGCACGCAGTTCTTACAGTTCACACTAAAATCACCAATATTTTACCGCCGCAGTTTGTTTTTGCAGCAGTTCGTGGGATTTGTCTTGTTTCTTATCAAACAGCAAAACCGGACATTATCTTACAAGGTTCTTTGTGTGCATCACGAAGTGGTGCGATAAAGATTTTTACTAGTGCTGTTGTACTGCCACCGAGAATCAGACAACTCAGCTGCAGAACGTGACGACTGGTAAAATGTGGGCCGACCTAAAAGAGAATATAGACGAAGTGCGTACTTTGCGGAAAGTGAGGTAAGTCTTGACAGCGTCGAGACGGTGCTGAAAGTGTGATCGCATGGCGTTCATGTTGGCGATCATGCTGCCAATGCTACCAACAACCGTTGCGATAATCAGCACACCGCTCAGTAGGTCGATGATTACGAACGCGAACTCGGAGTTGGTTTCTGGACCAGGAACTTCACCGATCGTCATCAACACCATCGTTGACCAGTAGAAACTGTAAGAACACGAACAACATGTGTGATCAAAGCGCAATCAAACAAAATTTATTGCTTTAGCACTTTTCAGAAACACTCATATCTGCAAAAAAAACAGTCCAACCATCTGCAGCAAGCCGATTGCAACACATTTAGCATGGTCGATTATTTCTGCCTTAGACGAGCATCAAAAATCCTACATGACATCCGCAAGAACTTCGGCCGTAGAATTGCCTACAAAATTAATGATCGCATGTCACTGCATCATGTGGGAGCAAAATGTCCACGCATAATACAAGTAGACGCATTAATCAACACACAATCAACAACAACCTGTAACTGTACATCTTCAACAATGTGGCGTTCTTTGGGTATAGCGTCTCGTTGATGTCGAAGTAAACCCACTCGTCGGATCCAAAACCGTTGTATGCGCTTAGCATGAAGTAGAAGCAGGCGTTCCAGTGGATAGCCGTTAGCAGATAGAAGACGAGAACTGACATACGGAAACTGTTAGGAAAACTGGTAGACGACTCCGTGCGATCAAACAACTCCCACAGCCGTCGGATCCTCAACACTCGATTGATACGAGCGATGACGACGTAAAACTCATAACTCACGATGAAAACTAGATCCGTCGGTAGCACACTGATGACGTCAAGCTTGAACGCGGCGGAAGTGAGATAACGGTGACGTAACTTACTGACGTCATCCACTATCATGCCGTTCTCGAAGTATTCTGAAACGCACAGGGCCCATTAACCCAAGTCTCTCAGCAGTATGAAACAGCATTGTTAGGAACACGATGAACATACTATAATAATGCTAATTTATGCCCATAAAATGATTTGGATGATCACTGCATGCATGTTGCGCGTATTTAAGTTCCGAGACTCTAAGATCACATAACGGTAAGCAAAATTCAAAGAAACAACAGGTTACATCTACTCTATCAGTGATGTTAAGCATCAGGCCTAGCCCAGTTTTGCTACGTGACATACATGTACAGAGTGTGGTCGGGCTTTGGAGCAAAACTGCTAACTGGGTTCGGGCCGGCGTAAGCCGCCTTGTCCCAATTTGGAAATAGGAGTCCAGCATTGAGTTTAGCCTTCTGAAAGTAAACTTTGGCGTTGAGTTTGAAGTAGCTCTGCCACTAAAGCCACTGACTAATTATTAATTTATTGATTAACTGCTCTGTAATATTATTGGCCTGAGTTTTGTTTTGTTGTCTTGCAGCAAACAGTCAGGCATAGGCAGTGTGTTTTATGAAACGGTAATCGTACAGCCACTAGTGTGGCTTGATAGTGTAATAGGGTGTTTACACGATCCAGCAAACATCCAGCAAACTTCCAACAAATGTATTCAAAATACACGTGAATTGCTGGACGTTTGGTGGATCGTGTAAACACCCCATAACGGTAACGGGCCAGACTGGTGACCGAAAGGTCCTAAAATCGACTCCGAGTCGAGGCGCTGTCAGGTAAACAGTGGGCAAGTTGTTCACACACATGTGCCTGTAACTAAGCAGTATAGTTTGGTACCGGTGATGCTCTTTGGCTGGAAAGGTAAACGCGGGCCTGGTGGAAAGTAGTGGCAGCCTACCACCGGGTTTATGACTATGCACCATATCTCCTGCGGGCTGACTGCCCAGAGCCCGGGATCAGCTCCGGCCCATACGCTCGTTATTGAGTATGGGTACCTTTACCTTTACCTTTCCCTTAATCGTACAGCGCTGACGGAAAATACACATCATACTTTACGGCAACGGATATATTGTTATGACTGTATATCAGTTTCGTAGCGATCTGCTTTACACGAGTGCAATAAAAAGTATACTGTATTGTACTGTTATGGATGACGAAAAAATAATACCCAGTTTACACGAAAAAGCTGGCTCTTAAACTAAACGTGCGCTTTTAAAAGCGCTAGCGAGCTCTCAGGTAGAGCCAGCTCGATGAATGCTTAGAATTGCAGCGTCAAACATGTTCGATATTGTACGTCGTGCACTTTTTCTCGTGTAAACGGGGTATAAATCACGCGGCAGACCAGTGCGTATGTTGACGACGATGTCAGCTAGGTAGACGACATCAGTGACGTAGTCAACGACGAGCCAGTACCAGATGTACTGGTCGTGCAGCTTCCAGAAGATGGATCTGGCGATGACGACAATCAGATTGTAGACCACAGCCAGAGATATAACGACCAGCCATCGATAGTAGACGTGGGATGATGGGTCAATAGTGAATGTCTTGCACCACTCTTTCCAGCTCCTGTAATCAACACCAAGGGCTTCGAAAACAACAATCCGCAAGGAAAAACGTATGTATTTCCGGAAGTGCAGCAAAGTTTTTTTTGCCAAACTTAGACTGTTTACAGAGGAAGATTCATGCGATATAATTTTTTAGAGTTAGTTAGATCAACTTATGTGATTCAATATATTCGGCGTTTTAAATGTAAACCTAAATATCGACTTATTAATTATTTGCTGCAAATTTGTTTATTTACTGCAGTTGTATTCTACACTGTGTCTCAAAAAACATCCTCGACATTTTCGACTGTAACTTAATAACCAATTATCAGATTTTAACAATTTTTTGGCATAAATATCCCTGACACAACTTGCCATTAAATGACCGTTCATTTCTCCATCTCACCCAATGTATGTTTCTGCCCTATTTAGGAAAAGTAGATCAATCGAAATATGCGTTAAAAGAAGCAGAAAACCTGAAAAAACATCCCCAACATTATCGATCGTACCTTGAATAAAAATTAGCAGATTTTAATAATATTTGGCACAAATATTTCTGACACAACTCGCTAATAAATAAATGTTTTAGTTTTCACCTCACCCAACGTCTGCTTTTGCATTACCTGAGGAAAGCAGACCAGGCATAATACGTGTTAAAGTGAATAAAAAAACGTCTATAAATTCTATCTGTCCTGATTTGAGGGCCCCAACAGCAAGTCTATTACAAGGTTTGACTGTCTTGCAGCAGTGTGTTTACTAGATAAAGTTTAGGAATGTTTGTAAAGTCAGAAGTGACTGGTAGAGCCTGTATTAGTCTGGAGCAGAACAATATTGATACTGCTGTCAAGTGAATGAAGAAAGCGTCTCCTTGCTTGTGTTCGCATAGTGGGCCAACACTTCAAGCAATTTTATTGTAGACAGTTGAAAATGAATAACTAATTAAAATGTCAGCAAAAGTGTCAAAAATGTAAACAAAATGTGTCTTTACGCGTTATGTTAATTAAGAAATCATTTTGCATTGGAGAAAAAGGGATATTTCGCTGGTTGTGCTTTCCCCAGGTAGTGCAGAAACAAACGTTAGGTGAGGTGGAAAACTGAACGGTTATTTAATGGCAAGTGAAGGCAGGTATATTTGTAGTAAAAATTATCAAAATCTGATAATTGGTTTTCAAGTTACAGTCAAAAATGTCGGGAATGTTTTTTTAGAGACACAGTGTACAACTCGTTTAATGCCGTCGACGAAATGTCAGAATTTAATGGACGTAAATAGAGTTACTGCAACTGTATTCTACACTTTTAGTATAACCATCGGCGTAGCGGTAAAATTCAATGGTTGTAACTAAAGTTACGACACTTGTATTCTCAATTTTTGTGTCAAATCGCGGTTTTTTACAGCATAGTGTCGTAAAGCGCACATACGACAGTTGTGTCCGAACAATCACTGCCCGTTTTGATAGAAGTAACAAGTGACGTTATGCGATTTACGACAGTTGTATTCTACAATTTAGCAGACATTTCATTTTACGTCTTTTGTATTCTAAATAATTAAATAAAAAAATATTTAACATTGAAGTGTAAAAATGGCACCATCAGATGAGGGACAACATGACGATTCTTATGGTATAAGAAAGTCATTTTTGCTAAAAAGTCGAGTTATGACAGTTGTATCCTACAGCGACGATATCTATCGACTAAGAATCGTCTTAGAGCTATGATGGTCGTGACTACCGACTTGTCGTGTGACTGCTGGACAACCCTGGTAAGATCACAGGTTGGACGTCGGTCTCTCGCCATGCCATGTCTTTCAAGGAACGAATCCTGTTCACGTGTATCAGTCTGCTCCACGGACAGTAGTCCAGCGCCTGCACGCCGTTTGGCGTGATCACGTGACAGTTGCCAGTATCGCCGGATTAACTGCGTGCAACAGAAAAGATAAGATGCGTGTGAGAGAAAGCTTACTGTGAACCTATCGTCATTGATCACTGACAGCCATTATCTTACCTTGTCTTATTTTAGTATTTAGTTTATTTACGCCATTTTAAGCTTTTTGTAAGTCTGAACATTTTACGCTGTGAAGATATTAGCTGTAATAGCCTAAAGCATTTTATGCATTGATAATATCACGCTTTGCTTCGAGTCTAAAATATGAAAACATTAATATATTTGTTGTTTTTGAAATATACTGTCAAACCAAAATTCGTCGTCTTCGCCTTTTATCTCAGTTGTTTTTTATGCTGACGTTAATGTGGGATACTTGAGAAATATTTTATGTGAACAGCAACTTACGACGACGGTGCGTACGAGTCGACCGAAGCCTCCGGCAGACGTCGTGGCCGATGGCCTGGTTACGGGTTGACTGTTCACGGCAGCGGTTGACGCAGGCTGCATCTTCACTAAGCTCACTGGTGTAAAAAACATTACAACGTCGTCAACGCTTTCAGCGGCGTCGTCGATTGAAAAAGTAGGCAGGGCACGAAGCTGCAATTTTCCAACAAAAAAAAACAAAAATTTCTTATGTGTGCTTAAAATTTTAATTTTCCTTTCAAATTTTAGCAAAATGTGGGGGTTTTCGGCCCCCAAATGTTGCATTTTGTGGGCGAAGGATTTCGACAAAAAAGATTTGCCGACACTTCCGACACGCAGCAATTTACGGTGAGCAATAACGTTTCCTTGCCTTTTCCGTCTGCACGACGCCACTAAATACGCTGAAGGAGGGGTCGGTCGTCCGAACGGCCGTCAAAAACACCAACTGTTCAGACGGCCGTCTGGACGGCCAGTGTGACTCCTCCTTAAGAGTTAAGTCCGATCGCGTTGGGATCTCTTATTAGGTTTTTGGCGTGAAAAGTTCGTATGCTTCCAGTACGTGCCGTTCACCCATAAAGACCTGCGTCACTAAATTTTTTTCTTTGGCCCTCAAGTCGTTGCTGCATAAATTATTCTCCGTTTATAATTTTTTTTCGCCGGACTGCATCTAAAAGCACAGAATTTTCTTACGCGATTTTTTATCAGTCGAAATGATCTAAGTCGCAACTGACGAAAACCGTAGGCATCGCGATAGGTCTTAAAGAGTCGACGTATAATGCAGTGTTACTTTTTTTCTGGTGGAAAACAAAAATTTGATCGAAATATATCTTTCGGTCGTGTACCGTGTACCATAAATTAAAAAAGAACTAAAATTTACGCGAACGAATTAGATTAAAGCCAGTCTTAGTCTTTAAAAAATGCAGCAAAATTTATGACACTCAAAAATTAATTTCAAATATTGCGGAATCCAAAAGCGTTAATGACTATACCACTTAACTAAACTTCCCGTTGTAACTACCTACCCAATAATAAGGCCTAACGTAGCTCGATGTTTAAGTTGTAGGTTTACCATTTTTGACTACATTTAATTGCTAGCATTACCGTCTCTGTCTTAAACGATTTAAGCCTTTTGCCAAAAAGGCAAAAGTAAAAACTTTAGGATTTTGAATTACAACAAAAGTTGAACAAATACGATTATTGGCTTATTTTTAAAAACAAGCATTTATTTAGAAAAAAGAACGTATAATATGAATAAAGATTAACATCGTACTAGCGAAATCACTCACAACCCGAATATACTAAACTTTACAGGCCTACTAAATTAACATTAAAAGCCGTCGCCGCCTGAAGGCACAGCTGCAGTGGTACAGCTTCTATGAGGATGATAGATTGTCAGCAATATTAAGGGTCGATGTAATCTTAGCTTGATGCCATTAAGCCTACATGACTTTTTACTCAGGGGTATTTGCCTCCAATCCACTGGAGGCTTCAATGGCATTAAAACATTCCGGTTAAAGGAACGACAACCGGGTAGTCTAATAAAAAGTATAAGAGACGCGACAATAACTTAGTATGGTCAAAACGTTTGTTTATAAACGTTTTAACCATACTAAGCTATTGCCGATAGGTCTACTTTAGAGATTATAGACTAGCTGTCCTTAGTACGAAAAATAACTCTCAGGCATTTTTCTGTCATGTATTCACCGTGTCTCAAGAAACGTCACTCTTGTATTTTTGCGACAGGCCTATCTTTGTTAGATTCCATGCTCGTTGCTAATTTTTGGCAGAAACATAGCTCAGAAAATTTGAAACAATTATGTAAGCTTATATACGAATTATTCACATCTCGCACTAAATGTGTTTGTACTGTACCTTGTAAAACTAGCGACGCATCAGAAGTCAGAACGCATACTGCAACGTCGGCCGTGCACCTTGTCATTGATTGTGTCGAAATACCCGGTCCACTTCAGTGTCGTTTGGTAACAGTGGTAGCCCACTGGAGGATTTTTGATCACACTGTCAATCAACATTTTCTTCGTCTTTTTGTCGTTAACGATCATGCCTGTTTGAGTACTCTGTGAAATGAGTTCATCGACAAAGGTCTGCATACACCTTGTAGATCCTTTATTAATTATTTCAGTCATAGTTGTGTCATCGATAGGTCTACACTCGCAAATCTGACAAGACGGCTGTAGTGAAGCTATCAGTATCGCAAATATTAACGGCCCAAGGTAAGATCCCTGAGCCATGCCAGCAGTTTGTTGCAACCATTCAGAGAGCACATCACCAATCTTCACTGTCTGACGCTGATGCAGCAGATATGAGTGCATCTACTGTATAATGATTTACGGTAAATTTAGAGCCACCAGTTTAGACATCAGTACGTTGTGGTCGACATGGTCAAATGCCTTAGCAAAGTCTACAAAAACGATGCGGACAGACAGACTGATCTACTCATCCACTGCAGTGTGCCAGTGGTGCAACATGTCCACCAGAGCGTGTATTCTCCACCCTTGCTTAAGAGCGCCGTACTGTCGATTATCTAACGTGTCGCCGAAGGATCGCTGAAGGATCCACGTGCCAATGAATGACTATAGAATTTTTCCCAGAGTGGCGATTTAAAAAATCGGCCGAAGGTATGACTGAATCGACCTCGGAGAATGATTCTTCATATCATTAAAGTTACATACACTAAAATACAGAAGATTGCGTGGTGACATGATTGAGGTTTTTAAGATTGTGAATGATATTTATGACGAAAAAGTCGCACCTAGGCCTACATTACGCTTCAATCAGACTTCAGTAACTATAGAGGCAACAAATTTAAATTGCGTAACCAAATATTTATTCACAATTTCAGAAAACATTTTTTCTCAGCACGTATTGTGAATATCTGGAATAGTCTACCTAATTGGGTAGTTGATGTACAGTCTATTGATATATTTAAAGTGCGGCTTGATAAATTTCCCCCAATCGAACTTCACAGCACCGGACGCGGACTCACGTTGGGCTTTGCCCCAAATTTCTAGTTGCCTTTAAAATGACATGTAAATCATCAACCTTGGATGATCTTGATTTTTAAAGGTCACTGACAACCAGTACGGTCGGCAATCTTAGCGACAGCTGGGCTTGTTGTTTTGCTTCAGACACAGTAATTTCCTTGCTTACTTACTTACTTACTCATATAAATTATGTTTGTTTACGCTTGGAAGAAGTGACAATAATATTATTATTATAAGTTGAACAAAGTACGGTATTGTTGTTTCGATATTACCTTGTGTATTTGTTGTCCATTGCGTATTCGTATTCTAAGCAATTCTTTACCGTGCTGTCAGAGTTACGTTATAGACTGAAGTGGGAAACTAGGCTATTGAACCGTAAACAGTACTGAGTGACTATACACACGACTGGCGGGCACGGGTAAAATGCGGACCTGCGGACTTCCGGACCTGCGGACCGATTAACGGGTAAACTGCGGACCAAACCTGCGGACTAGGTCCGCAGTTTACCCGTTGGTCGGTCTGCAGGTCCGCATTATCTATATAAGTTTTTCTTCCCTGTTGCTAACGTTTGTATTATAACTGCGTAAGACGTAGCGTACCTACGTAGCTTCAGCTGGCATATGGGATCACACAGGCTAAAGGTGGTGATTAAAAGTGGTGATATAGTTTTTGGTAAACATGCAGTTTAGCCGCCTAAACAAAATACACAGTCAACTTACTGCCTATACGGGCCAAAGCGTGCATGCGGTCAGTTAACCCTGATCCTAATCCTAACTCTAACCCTAACCCTAACCTAGCCCTAACTCTAAACCTAAGCCTAACCCTAAGCTTCGCCTGTATATAGGCAGTAAGTTGACTGTGTATTTTGTTTAAGCGGCTAAACTGCATGTTTACCTAGTTTTTTTTTATTGGAAGCCAATTTCAGAACTATGAAGCGTCACCTGCCATATGGCACCAGTGAACTGTGCAACACCTGCAACGCTGCGGTCCCACCACCTGTCAAGAAAGAATCTATTGTTCTATAGACCTATTGATCTGAAGACGACATCTTTCCATTTTAGGCCTATTGTTTAAACGGTAAAGGTAAAAGGTAAAGATTGTCAATTTGTATAACGCATCGTCGTGTATACATGCCTCTAATGCACTTTAGTGACATGATTGTTTAGTGACATTTTATTAGCTTATTGCATTCACTGAGTGAGGTCAAGTTTTGCTAAGACTTTAGTCTAAGACTAAGTCTTGGCTTGATTTTCGTCTAAAGACCAAAGTCAAGACCAAAATCAAAATTAAATTAGGTGGCACTTTTTAATGTCAAAACAAAACAATTACGGCTTAGCTTGACCAAATGGACGCCCCAGTTCGTTATTTGAGCGAAATATTCACTTTTTGACCAGTAAAATAATATGAGGCATCTGGTAACTAATAGGCATTTTGTTACTTACTATCTACCTGCATTAACTAAGCAGACGACACTAGCGTCATCACTGTCACAAATATTGCACAAAATTCTTTTTATATTCATAAAATGGCCATATAGGCAAACAAAGTAATATTGCACACATCACCCGATTAGTATAGGTCTGGAAAACACTTCTATAATGTTGATTTAACTAATCGTATTATTGCAGTAATTCGACGTTTGCGTAAAAAAGATGGATGACCACAAACGAAAAAGTCAAGTCAAAAGTCAAGACTAAAGTCAAGCCCAGGTTGTAGATATGCCCAAAGTCAAGACCAAAGTCAAGACTTTAGTCTGAGACTTTAGTCTTAGACTTAAGTCTTAGTGAAACTTGACTTCACCCACTGAGTGATTGAATGAATATATGATGGACATGCTGCAAGCTGAATTTAGATTAGATGGATATCATTGACCTTGGATGACCTTGAAGGTCACTGACAGCCAGTACAGTCGGCTATCCTAGCATCAGCTGGGCTTCTTGTTCTTAGAGTACAGCTAAAGCCAAGGCTGTTTTTTGTGAAATATGAACTTATGGATAAAGTATTATTGAGTAAACTTCATTTTGTGTGCAGTAACTGATAAAGTGATAATGAAGTGTGTGATTTTAGTTTTGACTACAGTCTTGCCAGTGCTTTTCTGGCATTGGTGTGCTGTTGTGTCTGCACTTACTTCCTGGATGTGGGACTGACCCATTGAGCCGTGCTTTGATAATCCCAAGGGAAGCACAGGGAGGGCAGGAGTAGGCCAGTACAGTGTGTTATGATAAGCACAGATGGCTTATGCTTACTCATGGCCGGTATTGTATACCAACCAGGATTCAGTGAACTATAAATGTCACTCTCACTCAGTTATGGTGCTATAGCTCATATTGGACACTGCATGCCTATAGCCAACCCCCCATGTCTCTCAGCCTGGGCTGATTATGATATGTGGCTGCTACAGTGCTGCTGCTGCTGCTGATGATGATGATGCCTAGCTCATTTTTCATTATCCTTGACGCTTTATATCGTAGTAATGCTTCAGAACAACAGTGTAGTTAGGTCACAGGTGATGGATTGTTGTAGCTTGGTTTGGGAGGACAGTCAAGGGATAACTTACTTCTTATTTAGCACATATTGTTGTCCACATTGCTGCAGAGGTTGGCTGTGTGTCACCAGTGGTCTAATTGTTTTGATGTGCCTGGATAGCCTACAGTAGCTACATGTACATTGTACATACATCCCCCAGCAGCAAAACTGTAGCCAGCCTATAGTCTACTCATAGCTACTGCTACTGCAGCTGCTGTAGTGTGAGTGTTATAGGGACAGGCCCATCAGTCAGTTAGTCTGTAATTTAGCTTTATTCATTTGGTAACTGATTCTAGAAATATTTGCCTGTCTGTGTTACTAGCCTGTCGCAGCTACAGGTAAACACGATTGTGCTGGGCTGGCTGCTGTTGGGGTATATTCGGTTGTCTTCTGTTGTACTTGGTTTGAAGTGGGGTAAGTGAGTGTTAAACGAACTTATACACTACAGAAAGTGGCTTAACCAACACTTATTCCATGCTGACTGACTGTCAGTGTTCGTGTGGCCTACGCTGTCGTTCGGTCGGTCACGCATGACTGCACCCTTGGGTTATTGGCATTAGAGATGGGAACTGAACCGAACCTGAACCGAACGAACCTCTCTAGAACCCGCAGTTTGGATAGAAGCGAACCGAACTAGAACTCGAAAGCAAACACTACACCTAGAACTCGAACCGAACCGAGCCCTGTTGCCTGGGTTCTAAAAAAGTTCTTATAAATTTAACCATTTCTGTAGTGTAGCATCAGTGCTACCCGTGATAGCCAATTATGGCAGACTTAGCACAAAAGATATTTGCGATTCCCGCTACGAGCACGTCAAGCAAACACGCGTTTTCAGCTACGGTGATATTCTGACTTGTGTTTCTAAAATATAATATGAAGTGACCAGTGAAGTTACACACTACAGACAGATGACTGATTAGTCCGCCCGAAAATGATAGTTTTCGGAAGGACTTATGTTTTACGCATGATGTTTTTTTTCCACTCGCGAAATCTCAGAGATGTGTGGGCCGACCGGCGTGAAATTTTGCACGATGGTCAGTAACAGGCCTTATTTTATAATGCCGGTCCAAAATTTTGGGGCGGGGACTCCAAAAAAATTTCAGGGGCCAAAAACATGCAAAATTTGGCCCGATTTCGGACGACTTCGAAGTTCGGCGGCGAATATCTCTGAAACGGATGAAGATATTCAAAATCGGATTTTTATTCCGTCTACCACGATTCCTCCTGCAT
>Ga0209454_1001775_pt1 | contig 13978 bp, 13 predicted proteins | sample WorMetHERISLAND1_2_FD_187400 | JGI IMG/M metagenome (GOLD analysis project Ga0209454, IMG submission 187400) | Marine gutless worms symbiont microbial communities from Max Planck institute for Marine Microbiology, Germany - Olavius geniculatus... | ecosystem: Host-associated > Annelida >...
AGCGATACTTCGTGATCCATACCAGATGAACCTTCAGGTCGTAAACGGCATGTGCTGCGTGCTTCTTTGGTCTCATAACTAAAATACTAAAGCTCTTGGACTAAAAGTCCATAGTTTTTACTAGCGACCAGCAATAAAGCGGAGTCGGCTATGCGCGTGAAAGACAAATATCTCAATCCCTTTACGGATTTTGGTTTCAAGAAGCTATTCGGCGTCGAGCCGAATAAGGATATCCTGATCGATTTTCTCAATGAGCTGCTGCGTAAGGATGAGGGAAAAATCCAGGAGATTATTTACCTGTCACCGGAGCAGCTGGGAAGGACCAGTGGTGATCGGAAGGCCATCTTCGACCTCTATTGTGAGAACGAGCGGGGTGAAAAGTTCATCGTCGAGATGCAGAAGGCAAAACAGAATTATTTCAAGGACCGAAGCATTTACTATTCCACCTTTCCGATTCAGAGTCAGGCGCACAAGGGGGGTTGGGGTTTTGAATTGAACTCGGTTTACACCGTTGGCATATTGGATTTTGTCTTTGACGAAGACCGGGGGGATGACCAGGTCTTTCATCATGAGGTGCAGCTATTCGATAAGAGCACACAAGCGGTTTTCTATGACAAGCTGACCTATATCTATCTCGAGCTGCCGAAGTTCACCAAAACCCTCGACGAATTGGAGACTCATTTCGATAACTGGCTTTATGTGCTGAAGCATCTCGAGCATCTGACGGCCAGACCTACGAAGTTACGGGAAAGCATCTTTACCAAGCTGTTTGAACAAGCGGAGATCGCGAATATCGATGATGAAGAATACCGGGAATATGAAGAGAGCCTGAAGACCTATCGCGATTTAAAGAATTCAATCGATACCGCGAGAGGAGAGGGCGAAGAAAAAGGAAGAAGAGAAGGCAGAGAGGAGGGGAAAAGAGAAGGCAAAGAGGAGGGGAGGAGGGAAGGCAAAAAAGAGGCGGAAATTGCAATCGCTGGAAACTTGAAACGACAACATGTACCATCTGAGATCATCTCCCGAAGTACCGGCTTGGGAATAGAAGAAATCGAAAAATTGTAATTCCGAACAACACCGGAATGGCTCATATGACAGCTCCTCGATCTTTCCCCAATAAAGCCCTCATCCTGGGCCTGGGCAAGACCGGTCTGTCCTGCGCCTGCTATTTGGGAAAGCAGGGGGTCACCGTGGCGGTCATGGATTCGCGCCGGTCTCCTCCCGAGCTGGCGGCGGCGCGCCGGGAGCTGCCGGATCTGCCCCTGTTTCTGGGCAACTTCGATCCGGGCGTCATCAGGGCCGCCGAGTGGCTGATCGTCAGCCCCGGCGTGTCTTTGCGGAAGCCTCCCGTTGCCGAGGCAGCGGAGAAGGGGGTGCCGGTAATCGGGGATATCGAGCTGTTCGCCCAGGCCGCCCGCGCGCCGGTGGCCGCGATTACCGGCTCCAACGGCAAGAGCACGGTCACCAGCTTGTTGGGACGGATGGCTCACCTGGCCGGCGTCCGGGTCGCGGTGGGCGGGAATCTGGGACAACCGGCCCTGGAGCTGCTTGATGATAGCGTGGAGCTTTATGTGTTGGAGCTTTCCAGCTTTCAGCTCGAATCCACCCAGTCCCTGAAACCCGAGGCGGCGACCGTGCTCAATGTCTCGGCGGATCATATGGACCGTTACGACAGCCTCGCCGATTACGCCGCCGCCAAGCAACGGATTCTGTCCGGCGCCCGCACGGCGGTCCTCAACCTCGACGATCCCCAGGTGCGGGCCATGGCGGGTGTAGCGGCACGGGACATCGGATTTTCCTTGGGGCCGCCGGGGAAGGGGTCGGATTTCGGAGTCGTCGAATACGACGGGGCTCCCTGGATTGCCCGCGGTGATGAACGCTTGCTGCCAGCCAATGAAGTTTTAATAAAGGGACGCCACAACCTGGCCAATGCCCTGGCTGCGCTGGCTATGGGGCAGGTCTGCGGTCTACCGGAGGCGGCCATGCTGGAGGCCCTGCGTACTTTCCCTGGGTTACCCCATCGCACTGCCCTGGTAGCCAACAAAGGAGGGATCGACTGGTACGACGACTCCAAGGGGACCAATCCGGGAGCAACCGTTGCTGCCCTGAGCGGTCTGATCGATCCCGCGGGCTCGCGGCGGGCGGTCCTGATTGCCGGCGGCGACGGCAAGGGTGCCGACTTCGCCCCCCTGGCCCCGGCGGTGACGCGAACAACGCGGGCGGTGGTCCTGATCGGACGCGACGCCCCTCTGATCGAGCGCGTACTCGCCGGCCAGGTGGAGATATTGCATGCCAAGGACATGTCGGATGCGGTGCGCCGCGCGCTCGCCGCCGCCCGGCCCGACGATTGCGTGCTACTCTCTCCGTCCTGTGCCAGCTTCGATATGTTCAAGGACTACGCCCATCGCGGTCGGGTCTTCGCGGCGGCGGTGGAGGCACTCGCGGTATGAGCACCGAGGATCGGACTCGGCAGGCGAATCCCGATGGAAAGCCCCTCTCCTTGGAGGGAGGGAGTCGCAAAAGGGGCACGGCACGCCGTGTCCCGATGAACCCGTTTCATCTGATTATGCTGGTAAGGCCCCATCTCCTACGCCCAACCAGCCGTTGCAGAGACTGGGTCGCTCGAAATCGGGATCGGGATCGGGATCGGGATCGGGATCGCAATCGGAATTTCGATTTCGATCCCGATTTGGGCTTTTACGACACCCTCACCGGGAGAGGGGTTGGGGAGGGGGTGATTGATAGGCAGAATTCGCACTTACTATGGCTAACCTTACAGAACTGGCTAGAAATCTTCGTAAGCGATCCACTGATGCTGAACGTATCCTCTGGGCACGACTCCGCGCTCACCGTTTTCGCGGCCTGAAATTCAAATGAACTGATGAGTAATCTGGAGGGCGTACTTCAAGCGATCGAAGCGGAGTGTGGATATGATTAGCTCATCCTCTTTAGCTTCCCCTCTCCCCAACCCCTCTCCCGGTGGGAGAGGGGCTTTTGCCACTCCCTCCCCGGAAGAGAGCCTGCCCCGAGCGCAACGAGAGGGCTTGGAGAGAGGGGATGAAACGGGTTCCCATTTAAAACTTACTCATCACCCCGGCGCGCATCCCGATAGCCCCGAGGTTCAGCTCCGGCAGTCGGACCTCGACGCCCATCCCGACGCGAGGGCGCTGCGGCGGGATCGCCGGCAGACCGGTCACTTGCCGGACCTGGATTGGCTGCTCCTGGCCTGTGTGCTGGTGCTGTTGGGATTCGGATTCGTCATGATGTCATCCGCGTCCATGCCCATTGCCGACCGTAACTTCGATGCCCCCTTGCATTTCGTAACCCGGCACGCCCTGGCCCTGGGGCTGGCCACGGTGATGGGAATCCTGGTGTTCGCCACGCCCCTGGCCTGGTGGGAGCGGTCGGGACCCGCCTTGTTCCTGCTCGGCCTGGCCTTGTTGGTCCTGGTCCTGATTCCGGGCATCGGGCGCACGGTCAACGGTGCCAGCCGTTGGATTCCGCTTGGGCCCGTCAACCTCCAGAGCTCCGAGCTCATGAAGTTCTTCGCCGTCATCTTCGTGTCCGGCTATCTGGTGCGCCGCCGCGAGGAGGTGGCTACCAGCCCGTGGGGATTTCTCAAACCCATGCTCCTGATGGTGATCGCCAGTGCCCTGATCATGCGCCAGCCGGACTTCGGCACCACTGTCATCCTGCTGGTCACGGTGCTGGGTATGCTGTTCCTCGGCGGCGTCTGGATGACCCATTTCGCCGTCCTGTTCGGAATGCTGGTGGTGGCCGCCGTGATCCTGGTGGCGCTGGAGCCTTATCGGCTGGGACGGGTCACTTCGTTCATGGATCCCTTCGCCGACCCCTTCGATACCGGCTTCCAGCTCTCCCAGGCGCTTATCGCCTTCGGCAGCGGCGGATGGCTCGGGGTTGGGCTCGGGAACGGCATCCAGAAACAGTTTTTTCTCCCGGAGGCCCACACGGATTTCCTGATGGCGGTCATCGGTGAGGAGCTGGGACTGGCGGGCACGCTGCTGGTGATCGCGGCCTTCGGCTTTTTCCTGTGGCGCGTGCTGGCCATCGGCGCCCGCGCCGAGCGCGCCGGTTGCTGGTTCGCCGCCTACGTGGCCCACGGGTTCGGGTTGAGCATCGGCCTCCAGGCCATGATCAACATCGGCGTGAACCTGGGGCTGTTGCCGACCAAGGGACTTACCCTGCCTTTCATGAGCTACGGGAGTAACAGCATCATCGTTACCTGTATGGCGGTGGGACTCCTGCTGCGGATCGACCGGGACTTGCGGCTCGAGGCGGTGGAAAAGAAGCCCGTGGAGGGAATGAAATGGGCCCGTGCCTAACTGCTGCGCGAGCAGGGCATGGATCGACGGCTCGAGGTGGTGGAAAAAAACCGTGGAGGGGATGAAATGGGCCCGTGCTTAGGAGCCTGTCCGGCTTACGCGTTCGTCGCGAGGGGATCGCGGGGCCGAGGCGGATTTTTTGATCGATTGAGGCGAATAGTGGGCCTATTTAACGAAATCGAGCGGAAAATCCGGCCGGCATCCGCGGTTCCGCAGCAGAACAGCCGTAAGTCGGACAGACTCCTCTGTGTTATGGCCGGGGGTACCGGCGGTCACGTCTTTCCCGCCCTGGCGGTGGCCGGGCTGTTGCGCGAGCAGGGCATGGAGGTGTTCTGGATCGGCACCGGACGCGGCCTGGAGGCACGGCTGGTCCCCGAGCGCGGATTTCCGCTGGAACGGATCGGCATCGAGGGGCTGCGGGGCAAGGGGCCGCGGCAGCTCCTCGCGGCCCCCTTCAAGCTCGCGGCGGCCCTGTATCAGGCCGCGGCCATCCTGCGCCGGAGACACCCCGATCTGGTGCTGGGGGTAGGTGGCTTTGCCTCCGGGCCCGGCGGACTCATGGCCAGGCTCCTGGGTATTCCCCTGGTGATCCAGGAGCAGAACCGAATACCGGGACTCACCAATCGCTGGCTATCCCGCCTCGCCGTGCGGGTGTTCGAGGCCTTTCCCGGCAGCTTCCCCCCACAACGCGGCGCGATCACCAGCGGCAACCCGGTCCGCCCGGAGATCCTGGCCTTGAAAACGCCGCGGGAGAGAATGGCGGCGCGGTTCGGTCCCGGCCGTCTGCTGGTGATCGGAGGCTCCCTGGGGGCCAAGATACTCAACGAGACCGTCGCCGGGGCGGTTGCTACTCTGCCCCCCGAGCGCCGACCGCAGATCCGCCACCAGGCCGGGGAGCGCACGCTGGAGACGGCCCGCAGGGCTTATCTCAACGCCGGGGTCGAGGCCGAGGTAACCCCCTTCATCACGGACATGGCCGCGGCCTATGCCTGGGCGGATCTGGTGGTGTGCCGGGCCGGCGCCCTGACCGTCTCCGAGCTGGCGGCGGTGGGGGTGGGTTCGATCCTGGTGCCCTATCCCCACGCGGTGGACGATCATCAGACCGGCAATGCCTGTTACCTGGCGGATGTGGGTGCCGCGCACCTCTTACCGCAGACTGAGCTCTCCCCGGCATCCCTGGGGGCGACGCTGGCCGGGCTTGTGGGCGACCGGTCGCGCCTGCTCGCCATGGCTCAGGCCGCCCGCGGGCGGGCCGAGCCGGATGCGGCGGCGCGGATCGCCCAAGCCTGCTGGGAGGTTATTAAGGCATGAGCGTGGCGATGCGCTTCGGGGCCGGCAATATGGGGCGGATTCGCCACCTGCACTTCGTCGGTATCGGGGGGTCGGGCATGAGCGGTATCGCCGAGATCATGGTCAACCTCGGCTATCGGGTCTCCGGCTCCGACCAACAGGCGAGTGCGGTGACCCGGAGATTGGAGACCCTGGGGGTTGCGGTCTCCATCGGGCACCGGGCCGAGCGGGCACAGGGGGCCGATGCGGTGGTGGTCTCGACCGCCATCGACCCGGACAACCCGGAGCTGTGCGCCGCCCGAGGAGCGCGGATTCCGGTGGTGCGCCGCGCCGAGATGCTGGCCGAGCTGATGCGTTTCTACTATGGGGTGGCGGTGGCCGGGACTCACGGCAAGACCACCACCACCAGCCTGATTGCGAGCGTGCTGGCCGAGGGCGGGCTGGACCCGACCTTTGTAATCGGTGGACTCCTGAACAGCGCCCGCGCCAACGCCCGATTGGGCACGAGTGAGTACCTGATCGCCGAGGCCGACGAGAGCGATGCCTCCTTCCTCCACCTGCAGCCCATGCTGGCGGTGCTCACCAACGTCGACGCCGACCACATGCGGACCTACGACCATGACTTCGACCGCCTGCGGGACACCTTCCTGGAGTTTCTGCGCCAGCTGCCCTTCTACGGGTTGGCGGTCTTGTGTATCGACGACGAGGAGGTCCGCGCCCTGGCGCCCAGGGTCCCACGTCCGGTGCGGACCTACGGCACCTTGTCGGAGGTGGACATCCGGGCCGAGGACATCCGCCAGGAAGGTCTGCGCATGGTGTTCTCGGTACGTTGGGAAGGTCGGGGACAACCGTTTCCGGTGGAGCTCAATCTGCCCGGACGTCACAATGTGCTCAACGCCCTGGCCGCCATCACGGTGGCCCTGGAGCTGGGCGTAGAGGAGGCGGCCATCCGGCGCGCCCTGCGCGGTTTTCAAGGCATCGGGCGCCGCTTTGCCGTCAGGGAGACGAGCATGGGGGACGGTCGCGGGCTGATCCTGGTGGACGACTATGGGCATCACCCGCGGGAGGTAGCGGTTACCCTCGAAGCAGCGCGCCGGAGCTGGCCGGAGCGGCGATTGGTGCTGGTATTCCAGCCGCACCGCTTCACCCGCACCCAGGAGCAGTTCGAGGATTTCGTGCAGGTGCTGTCGGCTGCGGACGTGCTGATCTTGTGTGATGTTTATGCGGCGGGGGAAGCACCGCTGCCGGGCGCTGACGGCCGCACCCTGAGCCGCGCGATCCGGTCCCGCAGCCAGGTGGACCCGGTGTTTGTCCAGGAATTGGGGGAAGTACCCCGAATTCTGGGGACCCTGCTCGAAGACAACGACCTGGTCCTGACCATGGGGGCCGGCGATATCGGTGCCCTGGCGGCCCGGTTGCCGGAGCTGTTGCGGGGGGAAGAGAGAAGCGATGAAGAACCACGAATGGATACGAATAAACACGAATAAAGAAAAGATGGTCCACGAGCTGCGCTGAGACAAGCTCTTGGCCCGTCACACCAGACTTTGTAGCCTCTTGAGAAACTGCGAGTATTCCAACTACGGAGGTATCGTCATGAGTTCTTGGGTGATTGTAATTTGTGTGATTTTTTGTGTAATAGGGGCCTTTGTCACGGCAATGCTGATCCTGTACTTCCTCTTGGGTCCCGTTCACAGGTGGCTGGTAGAAGTGTCCCCGATGGTCGATTCGAGGGCCATGCCACAGTTGAGGCCTATCCCCATCCCTACGCAAAACTATCGATCCGGGACTCGGCGGCTTCTGGTCTGGTTTGTTGACAACAGGCGATGGGAGCTATCCGATGACTGGACTTACGAATTGAAAGACGGTATCCAGATCGTCCTCCCCAAGAATTTAAATTCGATGGTGCCTCCATTCCCAGACCCTTGTGGTGGTTCCTCGACCCCACGGGATTATTGTTGATCCCGGGGTTGATTCACGATTATGGGTACAGGCATGACCAGCTGTTGCAACGGGACACCAACGGACAGCTGATTCCCTACGGAGAGGGGAAAGGAAGAAAGTTCTGGGACAAGCTATTTCTTGAGGTCGGCAACGAGGTAAACGGCATTCCACTGCTCAATTGGGTAGCCTGGCTGGCAGTTGCTTTGCTTGGTTACCTAGCTTGGAGGAGTAATCGAAAAAGAAATAGCTCGCCGAATAAACTGCAACTATGATACGGATTCAAAAGGTGATGCCTTAAATGGACAGCCCGTAGGATGCGGTGAGCGCATCATCAAGCATCAGGATGGCTCTATCGGAAGGCGCGAACCGCATCGATGGATGGTCCGTACCCGTGGAAACGAATACGAAAAACGGCGTCGGGCACTCCCGTCGTCCAAAGATGCGGTTCACGTCAAGTTCCCTCCTTCGTCGGTAGTGCGTCAGTTTGGGCGTATGTGCATACGCATAGTTAGGTTTTGCCGGTTCGCTGACGCCCTGCGGATGTTGGGCTAAGCGATGGACAAAAACGGCGGCGGGCTGTGGCTCGCCGTCGCCAGAAGGTGTAATTGTTCAAACTGACGCACTACCCCTTCGTCGGGACAGGCCTGACGCTCACCACATCTTACGGGCTGATATTGCAAATTCATAGCCTCCGGAGCGTGGGAACAAACATGAAAGCGCGTAACCATGCGGCGAGAGTCCAAAAACCCAAGAAAAAAATCCTGTTAATCCTGAACATCCTGTTAATCCTGTCCTATTAGAATACTGTGTGAAATTAGGATGAAACCGGCTACTGAAAACAAAGTGGAACTGCGTGGCGAGCTGCGCGTAGATGAGCCCCTGGCCCGTCACACCAGTTGGCGGGTGGGGGGACCGGCGCGCCTTTTTTACAGACCAGCGGATGCCGCCGATCTGGCGGTTTTTTTAAACGGTCTGGACCCAACCGAGCCGGTGCTCTGGCTCGGACTGGGCAGCAATCTGCTGGTGAGCGACGCGGGTTTTGCCGGTACCGTGATCCAGACCCAAGGGCGCCTGAATACCCTGAAGCGGGTCGGAGCGCGAGGGGTCCGGGCCGAGTCCGGGGTCTCCTGCGCCAGGCTGGTGCGCTTCGCCGCCAAGCTGGGTCTGACCGGAGTGGAGTTCCTGGCCGGGATCCCCGGCACCCTCGGCGGCGCCCTGGCCATGAACGCCGGCGCCCACGGGGGGGAGACCTGGGACCGGGTTCGGCGGGTGCTCACCATCGATCGTCGGGGTGAGGTACGGGAGCGCCTGCCGGCGGATTTCGAGATCGGCTACCGGCGGGTCCGGGGTCCGCCGGGCGAATGGTTTCTGGAGGCGGAGCTGGCGCTGGAGCCGGGAGACGCTACGGCCAGACTGGAGCGCATCCGCGAGCTGCTCGACCGGCGGGGACGTACTCAGCCGATCGGGCTGCCGAGCTGCGGCTCGGTGTTCCGCAATCCCCCCGGAGATTACGCCGCGCGGCTTATCGAGGCGGCGGGTCTGAAGGGCTTGCGCGTGGGCGATGCGCAGGTATCGGAGAAACATGCGAACTTCATTGTCAACCTCGGGGCCGCCAGCGCATGGCACATCGCCCGGCTCATCGACCGGGTGCAGTCGGAGGTGGAGAATACCAGCGGTGTGCGCCTGACGCCCGAGGTGTGTCGGGTCGGGGGGTGGCAATCATGACTTCGAAGGCGGACAAGTTCGGCAAGGTGGCCGTACTTTTAGGCGGGCAGTCGGCCGAACGGGAGGTCTCCCTCAAGAGCGGCGGCGCCGTCTTGGCGGCCCTGGTACGTCAGGGGGTAAATGCCCATGGGTTGGATCCGGCCCAGGCCGGTGCCCTGGAGCGGCTGCGTGGCGACGGATTCGCACGGGCTTTCGTCATCCTCCATGGTCGCGGCGGCGAGGATGGGCAGATCCAGGGCGCGCTCGAGACCATCGGGTTACCCTACACGGGCTCGGGGGTGTTAGGCTCGGCCTTGGGGATGGACAAATACCGCTGCAAGCGCTTGTGGCAGGGCTGTGGTCTGCCGACCGCGGATTTTGTGCTGCTGCGGCAGGAAACGGACCTGGAGCCGGCGGGGAGGGCCCTGGGATTTCCCCTCATGGTCAAGCCGGCCCGCGAGGGCTCCAGCATCGGGATGGCACGGGCGGACGATCCCGAGGGGCTGCTCAAAGCCTGGCGGGCGGCGGTGCGGTACGATGCCCTGGTCCTTGCCGAACGCTGGATCGACGGCCCCGAATACACCTGCGCCGTCCTGAACGGCGAGGCCCTGCCCGTGATGCGCCTGGAAACACCACGCGCCTTCTACGACTACGAGGCCAAGTACCTTGCCGATACCACCCGGTACCTCTGCCCCTGTGGTCTGGATGCCGCGTCGGAGTCACGCCTCCGAACCCTGTGCCTGGAGGCCTTCGAGGCGACCGGCGCCGCCGGCTGGGGGCGCGTGGATTGCATGCTCGACGGCGCCGGACAACCCTACCTGCTGGAGGTAAACACCGTGCCCGGTATGACCGACCACAGTCTGGTGCCCATGGCCGCGCAGGCCCATGGGCTGGATTTCGATGCCCTGGTGTGGCGTATTCTGGAGACCAGCCATGAGCGGCCCTGAGCAAACGATGGCCGAGGGTCGCGCAGTCATAGGACCGCCTCCGGGTCGGCGGCTGGTGCGCTGGATCTGGGCGCTGGGGTTGCTGTCCCTGTTGGGAGCCGGCGGTTATCTCCTGATACTCTGGGAGCCTCAACGGCTGCCGGTACGGGTAGTGACGGTGGACGGAGTACTGAAATACCTGTCGTCGCCCTGTCTGCAGGAAGCGGTAATCACGCGCCTGGATGGCGGTATCCTGACGCAGGATCTGGCGGGGCTCCAAACGGCGGTAGAGGCCATTCCCTGGGTGCGGTCGGCGAGCCTGCGGCGGCGCTGGCCGGATCGCCTGGAGCTCAGGGTGGTGGAGCGGATCGCCTTGGCGCGGTGGGGCGAAGCCGCCCTGATCGACGCCGACGGCGTGATTTTCAGGCCCAAAATGGGCGACCTTCCGCGGGGGCTTCCAAGGCTCTCGGGGAGGGAGCAGGATGCCCTGGCGTTGGTGCGGCGCCTGATGGACTGGGCGCCGCGACTGCGCGCCCTCGGCCTCGAGATCGAGACCCTCGCCCGCGACGCCCGCGGGGCCTGGACCTTGCGCCTGAGTGCGGGATTCAGCCTGGCCTTGGGCAAGGAGCAGGTCCGGGAGCGGCTCTCGAGGTTCATCCGGGTCTATCCTCGGTTGGCCGCCACCGGCATGCCGTTACGGATGGATATGCGCTACAGCAATGGGTTGGCGATTCGGTGGGCAGGGGCAGGGGCAGGGGCAGGGGGCGATGCCGCGGAGCCTGATACTATAGGAGCCGTGCGGTCGGCGAAGCTGAAATCCTGGACCCCGGGATCTTCGAGGAGTTGAACCGAATGTTGAGACGAGGCGAAAAGAATCTCCTGATCGGACTGGATATCGGTACGTCCAAGATCGCCGCTCTGGTGGGCGAAGTGAAGGACGACGAGGGGATCGAGATCATCGGAATCGGTACTCACCCGTCCTGGGGACTCAAAAAGGGCGTGGTGGTGGATATCGAGTCCACCGTGCAATCCATCCAGCGGGCGGTGGAAGAGGCGGAGCTCATGGCGGGCTGTGAGATCCACTCGGTCCATGCCGGTATCGCGGGCAGCCATATCCGCAGCCTCAACTCTCACGGCATTACCGCCATCAAGGAGCGGGAGGTGTCCCAGGCGGATGTGGACCGGGTGATCGACGCGGCCAGGGCGGTAGCGATTCCGGCCGATCAGAAGATCCTCCACATCCTGCCCCAGGAGTTCATCATCGACGAGCAGGAGGGTATCCGCGAGCCCGTCGGCATGTGCGGGGTACGCCTGGAGGCCCGGGTCCACATGGTCACGGGCGCGGTCAGCGCGGCCCAGAACATCGTCAAGTGCATCCGCCGCTGCGGGCTGGAGGTGGACGACCTGGTCCTGGAGCAGCTCAGCTCCAGCCTGGCCGTCCTGGGCGAGGACGAGAAGGAGCTGGGCGTCGCCCTGGTGGACATCGGCGGCGGTACCACGGATCTGGCGGTATTCACCGACGGCGCTATCCGCCACACAGCCGTGATACCCATCGCCGGCGACCAGGTGACCAACGATATCGCCGTGGCCCTACGGACGCCCATCCAATACGCGGAGCAGATCAAGATCCAATACGCCTGCGCCTTGACCCAGCTCGCCGGAAACGGCGAAACCATCGAGGTCCCCAGCATCGGTGATCGCCCGGCCCGGCGCCTTGCGCGTCAGACCCTGGCGGAGGTCGTGGAGCCGCGCTACGAGGAGCTGCTGGGCCTGCTCCAGGCGGAGCTGCGCCGCAGCGGCTTCGAGGATCTGGTGGCGGGAGGCGTGGTCATGACCGGCGGCAGTGCCAAGATGCAAGGACTCACCGAGCTGGCCGAGGAGGTCTTCCATATGCCGGTTCGGCTGGGTACCTCCCAGCACGTGACCGGACTGCGGGAGGTGATCGATAATCCCATCTATGCGACCGGCGTCGGGTTGCTGATGTATGCTCGGCAGCATCGGCTCATGCGGCGCCCGGAGCTGTCGGAGTCCTCCGGTCTGAAGGTGATCTGGGAGCGGATGAAGAGCTGGTTTCAAGGCAATTTCTGAACCTCCGCTCTCCCCCGCCGGGGCCGGCGGGGCCTCCATGAGTTCCGGTAAAATGAATCGATCCAATTCAGGTAACTGGCGAGCAAGATATCAGGAGAAAACCGATGTTTGAACTGATGGATACCAACGGTCAGGATGCGGTCATCAAGGTGATCGGTGTCGGTGGCGGCGGCGGCAATGCCGTCAGCCAGATGGTGGAGTCTTCCATCGAGGAGGTGGATTTCATCTGCGCCAACACGGATTCCCAGGCCCTGAAGAACTCCAATGTCAAGACCATCCTCCAGCTGGGGGCGGACATCACGAAGGGACTCGGCGCCGGTGCCGACCCCAAGTTAGGCAAGGAGGCCGCATTGGAGGACAAGGAACGCATTCATGATGCCCTGGATGGTGCCGACATGGTCTTCATCACGGCCGGCATGGGTGGTGGAACCGGGACCGGTGCCGCTCCGGTCGTCGCCCAGGTAGCGCGGGAGCTGGGCATTCTGACCGTGGCCGTAGTGACCAAGCCCTTTGCGTTCGAGGGCGCCAAGCGGATGAAGGTGGCGGTGGAGGGAATCTCCGACCTGGCAAACCATGTCGATTCACTCATCACCATCCCCAACGAGAAGCTGCTGGCCGTGCTCGGCAAGGAAATGAGTCTCCTGAACGCCTTCAAGGCGGCCAACGACGTGCTCCTGAACGCCACCCAGGGGATTGCCGAGCTCATCACCCGTCCCGGCCTCATCAATGTGGACTTCGCGGACGTCAAGACCGTCATGGCCGAAATGGGACAGGCGATGATGGGGACGGGCATCGCCAGCGGCGAGCAGCGGGCCCGGGAAGCGGCCGAGGCGGCCATCAACAGTCCTTTGCTGGAGGATATCGATCTGGCCGGTGCCAAGGGGATATTGGTCAACATCACCGCGGGCATGAGCCTGTCCATCGGCGAGTTCGACGAGGTGGGCAATACGGTGCGGGACTTTGCGGACGACGATGCCGTCGTGGTCGTCGGCACCGTCATCGATCCCGACCTGAGCGAAGAGCTGCGCGTGACCGTGGTCGCTACCGGCCTTGGAGAGAGGAACAAAGCGGAGCTGTCGAGACCGGCCGCTGGTGAATCGCCGCTTCACCTGGTGTCGCGCGGGAGCACGGGCACGGAATCGGTCACCCCCGATTATCGGGATATGGAGCGGCCGGCGGTCTATCGCAGGGGCCACCAGGCCGCCGCTGCGGCCGCGACCGCCCAGGCCTACCCGGATGCGGCGGGGGAGACGGATCTGGATTACCTGGATATTCCCGCATTTCTCCGCCATCAGGCAGACTGAGTCACCGAACCAGGGTAATCCATAAAAGAGGATCACGAAGAAAATCAATAAATTTACTTGTAAAGACATTTCGTACCTGATCAAATAGAGGGGAAACCCTAATCGGGAAAATCCAGGGTTGCTCCCTCTGCCTCCGGATGGACGGCCGAGATGGATAAACACGAGAGCCAGGGAAGGACGCCCCGGGTTGGCCTGTGAACGGCTGGGATGCCGCCCCTGACATACGCAGGGCGTTTCCGCAGGATAAAAAGCACCGGGTCTAGATAACTTTAGAGAGGATTTTCTCTTAGCAGAGAGAGTATTGTATCATAGAGATTTTCTTCCCGGTGATTAAATCTGAACTCACATTCCTTGAGGTGAAAATAGAACGTTTTTTTGGGGA
>Ga0209454_1001776_pt1 | contig 13975 bp, 6 predicted proteins | sample WorMetHERISLAND1_2_FD_187400 | JGI IMG/M metagenome (GOLD analysis project Ga0209454, IMG submission 187400) | Marine gutless worms symbiont microbial communities from Max Planck institute for Marine Microbiology, Germany - Olavius geniculatus... | ecosystem: Host-associated > Annelida >...
GAAGTAGGCCCCCTTAAATCCAACTAGGGGGTCTGGGGGAGCACTGTAAGCTCCCCCAGCGGGGTCTGGGGCGGAGCCCCAGCCGAAATTGAATTTGGTGCATTTTCAGCTTTAAAATGTGACATCTCGTGGCAAAAAATTGAATGACTTTCCTGAGAATCAGTTGACCAAATTTCATTCAGTTTACACAGTAAATGTATATAACAGTCATTATCAGACCAATAAATCTAATACTTCTCCACTCTAACAACCTTGCATGTTCTATAACACACTTGAGCTCACAAAATTATGCTCAACTGATATGTGCAACTATTCGGATAATAAATGATTCTTTACTCGCCTACGTATACATAAGTATATTATGCTTAGTTTACGTGTTGCCATTTAAAATCCATTAATCGACATAAGTCTATTGCAAGCACACGTTCCATGTCTCATCAGAAAACTACTGTAACACAGCAAAAAGAACACAAATTTGACATTTTAGCTGTTTCACGTTTAATCAACGGTACAATTTACAGAGAAAAAACTGAAATCATAAATCCTTGGGGGGGTCCGTAGACCCCCCAGCTTCCCCCCCTAAATGACGCCCCTGAGTACAGCTGACCGGGGCTGCCTAGCCGGCCGCTGCATTAGCCTGTGTCTGCAGGCTGCACGTGGTGGCCGTGCGGTTGGCGGCTGGGGTTAGTGACGAAAAGCGCATTAGAGACGTTGTACGCGAGATGCGCTATACAAATTGACAGCTTTACCTTTTTTATTGAATTCTACAAGTCCCTACCTGCCAAATGACATCTGAATCCATGAAGTGGTTTAAGCAGGATGCACGAGTGTGACAGACGACAAACAGGCAGACGACAGACCACCCTACTGAGAAAAGGGTAGGCATAGGCGCCTCAGATTCAGCTCACTGACTTTGCGCGTCTTATAAATTTTAAACATTATCATTTTTGTAGCCTGCGCGCTAGAGCATTTTGCTTACAAACAAATAGCTTACAAACGCATTAGCTTTCAGCTGAAAATATTGAAAAGTGCTGAGATTGTAAGACAACAACATACAGAAATGTAAAGTATCAAAAAACTCAAAATGATTGATTGATGGATTATTTAATTGACTGTGCTGTGATTGGCTGCAGCGCCAGCGCGCACCTGTCCGCCTGTCAATCAACTTTGTCTCGCTTACAGTCTACTGACAATGATCGCGCCAAGCTCAGCACCAGCTACCAGCCAGAAAGACTTCTCGAAGAACTTCGAATGCTTCAGGTCTTTCTTTCTTTTTTTTCTTGTGTCTTTTAATTTTGTTTGAATGCAGCTAAAGTAAGACAAATTATTGTGACACGAAACATATCGGAACATTTTATTTTCACTTGCGAATACACGTAAAGGTCCACAGATAAAAACACGTTTAACGCATGATTCTGCTGCCGCCAGTGTTGCAAGGAGAGCTCACAGCTCACACATCGATCGACGACACTCTATTCGGGTTGCTACATGGAACGTTCTTACTCTGAGTGGTGCATTCAGTAAGTCTATGTCAGTTTTTTTTCGAGTGCTTGTCGGGGTGGCTTGCTGGCGTCACAGTTAAGATGCTGGACTTAGGTTTGATTTTTGGTCGGTATCAAGTGGTTACCACCTGCAGACAGATAAATCAACCACGCAGGTCAACTCAGCCTTGCATCCGTCTGGGGCAAGTAAATCGATTACCGGCCTATTTAGCTGGCGCCTGTGCCGGGTGATCCTGTTATGGCACGTGATCCTCTGTAGCTCTGCGCTGGGTTTTCAATAAAGAGCTCTTAACGTTTAACCCCTTTTAGTTTATTGATGGTGGCAGCACTGTTGTCAGCGAAGGTTGAGATGTCTGGTCGCTGCTGTCCGTCTGTTAACACAGAGCTCAGTGCAGCAGGAGAGGGCGGACTTAGAGCAAGCGAAGGAACAACAGTCTCAGTTGATTGACGGCCAGAAAGACGAGCTGCGCCAACTGCAGGTCGACGTCGACAGACAGAAGGTATATGCTCTCTCTGCTTATAGACTCTTTTTTTTCCACACTTCGAATGGGCGACAGTTAATGGAACGTTGTCTAGTGTCTGACTTGTATGGCTCGGTGGCGTAACGGTAATTCGTTGGACTAACGATCGTGTGTTTTACTCTCGGTCGTACCCGATTACCAGTGATGAGTGGAGCCGTCTCGGTGTTATCACCAGCTACCGTGCAATGTCAGCTCATCCTTCCATCCCTTTGAGATAGGTAAATCAAGTATCGGCCTGCTTGATTGGCGGCAAGGTGGGACACGTTCACTTGTTATCGGGTGGCAGGTAACACTGTGTGATCTCACGATGTCAGGTGACGCTTCATAGCTCTGTAAATTGGTTCCCTATAACGAGCTCTTTTAACCCTAATTTTAACCAGTTGGTTGTAATATTTAAATTTAAAGGAACTTTAAATATTAATAAGTTTGTTGGTTCCATCATTATGTTGCTGCTGATGCGATAATATTATATGCTGATTATGCTGATGTAGGCGGAGCTAAAGACTCAGAAGGAGGAGCTACAGAGGCAGCGTGAAGTGTTGCAGCGACAGATTGACTTGTTCGACGAGTATAAGACGCGCTCAGTGCGAGAAATTCTGGTGTCTACCGCCAGTACAGGCGCCACCACGCGGACACTGTGTGGTACTAACGCCTTGGTTCATCACAGGTTGGCATAGTTGCCACAAACTTTTTTTAAAATTTTTGCAGCGTTTTGATTTTTTAATGAACGTTGACGATTGATGTGAAAGTGACAGTTATTAAAAATATTTGTGTACAAAATTGAAACGTTACTGATAAAATTAAAAGGACACCCAGAGTTCAAGCCTTTCAGTTTAGGGTACTGAGTTGGCCTAGTCTAACTTTTGACTTCTGAATACGTCATTCAAGTCCGCCTGTAACTTATAAATAAACGGCGTGTATTACATAAGTGTAGCTTTTTTTGGCAGAGGCAGAAAAAATCAGCAACAAAACACATAAGGGCGGTTATAATAATAACAGATATTTTACTTATATATCCTGAAAAAATTTGTATTTAGAAACAACAGATTTAGTAATGCGTGAAGTAAAAAAGCTTAGCTTTTAGCTTTTTAGGGCGTCACGTTGACGTTTATTGCATGTCAACTCAGTCTTTCATCCCTCCGGGGTAGGCAAATTGAGTACTGGCCTGTCTGGCTGGGATTAAGGCGAGGCGCGTTCGTCTGTGTTGGGTGGCTGATAAAAGTGTGTGATCCCACATGGCAGGTGACGCTCTATTGCTCTGTGATGGGTTTTATATACACCACTTTTACCTTTATAAATGTACAAAACATCAGTTTATACACTTGTTAACGGCAGCATTTAAGGACTTGCACATCGAAAACAGCAAAAATTACAAAAGGCGATATTGCCCGCATCACACTGACTGCAGCGAGGGTCAGTCTGGGTAAAATTCAATTGGCCGCATTCGCTGGCCCATCCCCAAAAGCTCTATTGCTCTGTGATGGGTTTTATATACACCACTAGACATATAGACACAAAAATCTTGCAGATATCTCTTACACAAAAAGCAGAGTTATAGCCAATTTTGTTTCAAATTTCGTTGCCATGGCAACCAGAGAGGGTCCCGGGGTAAAATTAAATAACACCATTAGATTGCCTATCCCCGAAAATCATACCATAGAACCAAAAATTACGACTTTGTCTTATACACAGCCAAAGTTATGACCGTTTTAAGAATTGTTTAATTTTCTCCATAAGCTCCATTGTAATTTTTTTGGAATTTTTTGAATAAATACGTTAAATATTAATTTCAAATTTTTTAATTCCCAAAAGGCACATCCTTGCGCGAGACCGCGTCGTTTGAGCCATCGCACGCAAAATTCCGCCGAAGGGTCTGACCTGTAGGTGAGTTTCTGATAAAAAGGTATTATGTACAGCTAGAAAAATTTTTGCGTACATTTCACGTATTTGCCGAGAAGCCCCTCTTGTACAGATTTACATGGAATTTTGCATGAGGGGTCATCTAGCTGACATAATCAACCGTGCCAAATTTTATCTCAATCAGATCAGGGGTTTCGATTCTGTGGGGGTCGAATTTTTGGCTTTCCCATAGGAAAGAGAAGTCGCCGTTAACACATGGCTTGAACTACCGTTCAGCCTGTGATGTAATGATGTACGCAGGTCGGCGTCGGACGATGCATCGGATCAGTATCAGCATCAGCTGATCTCCGACGACTACTTCAAGTACCACACGCCGCCGGCAGCGGCCTGGGTGTCTGGAACCGCTCGGAATGGACATGGCGCTCCGCCGCGAGGAGGAGGACATCATCAGCGTGGATCCGCGGCCGTGTTTCGCCGAGACACGATGCCGCCGATCCATCTGATGAGTGCGACCAACGAGGTGAGGTCTGGATTGGTTCTGCCGCAGCAGCTGCCGCTCAAGCTGGCCTCCTCCAGACCTCGCTGGACGACCACCTCCACTGGGTCACCTGCTGCCGCTGCACTTAGGTCTGTGCCGTTCCTCATGTAGCAATAGCTGTCTCTATACACAGATGTCTACAATACACCACAAACGTTGATGCAGGTCGCGGGAGCTGTAAAAAAGTCCCGACCCTTTTTCTGACCAGATGGCGTAAAACGCGCCTATGCTTTTTTCTGTATTGCTATAGATGTATTGTGCGTGTGTGTCACTCACAGTAACCAACCTCACCAACGTGCAGCCATTGAACTGAATCTCGGGTACGGGCAGGTAGATAGATCAGGCAGTCAGGTTGGTACTAGATTTTTTTGTGTCCCGGAAGAATGGAAAACCGAGTTGACCTGGGTGAGTAGTTATATATCGAGGTGATTTACACCAGTTATCTGTCCGCTGACAGTCACCCATAGGCCTACTAGGGTGTTTACACGATCGAGCAAACGTCGAGCTGGCTCAAGCAGGCCTATTGGAACCCCGCCCCCTGGCTCAAATGTAGACCTAGGCTTAGGCTCTTAGCCCACAGCTGATTACGTGTTATATAGGCCTTCCAATTACAACCCGCCCGCCCTCCTGATTGACATGCTAATTACCATAGAACGTCGAGCTAGCTGCTCGATGTTTGCTCGATCGTGTAAACACTCTATAAGGGTAGTAACCACTTGGTAGCGACCACACTAGGAGTCGAGTACATGTCCTCTTGATCATGAGTCCAACGTCCTGACCGTTACGTTAAGCCACGTAAGGAGGAGTTTTATAAAATGACGAATATATTGATGGATTAATTTGGTTTGATTTGATAGGTCGCCGTCGCAGGATGTCGGCTTGCAGATGGACGGAGCGGCAACTGACCACATTGGCTCTTCAGTCAGAGGCGAGGGTATAGAGTCGAGACAGGCCACGTCATCACCCGCTGTGATCTGCAGGGTCTACGATGACGTGATTGGTGGGTTCAGCGATCACCAGGATGCGCCCAGACGGTCTGCCGCAGCAAGTGGCAGCGCTCTGCGGGCATCAACTACGTCGAGACAGGCCACATCACCACCGACCGGCGGCACAGGCGCGGTTATATCACCGGCGAGTGTCGCCAGCAGCGTTCTACCGATGAAACTTGCTGAACGACAGCGTCCGAAGTCAGCCAACACTTCTCCGACGATCCAGTCGCCGACCAGTGGTCCTTGTCTTACCCCGGCCTCGCGGTCATCAAGTACACGCACGACGGCGTCAATTGCTGCTGGGGCCGCACAAGCGCTGAAAAACAGTGGCAGTACTGCTGCGGTGAAGTCTTCTTCTTCCTTCGTTCAGTCCAGAACGTCACCCGTCGTCGAAGAGTTCCAGACTAGAACAACGTCTCCTCCACGTATGGACAGCCGTGCGCCGCATAATTCTACCTCCGTCACTCAACAGACTACGAGAGCTGCTGCAGGACCGTTTATGGACAGCTGTTCGTCACATATTTCAACGACGACTCATCATTACGCTACTGGTGTCGACAACGCGACGCCACCTCCGGCACCGGCGCAACCAAGCAGACAGATCATCTACTTCTGATTGAAGCCTAGTTTCTTTATTTAATGCAACGCACGCAGCAGACGCACGCAAAGACACAGGTTGCGTCGCTTGCGTCAGCTGCGTCCGTTGCATTTGATGCGGACTTTTTGCGTTGATTGCATTCGTTGCGTACTTAGGCCTACTTGCGTCCAAAAAGTACGCAAGACCTTTGCGTTGCGTGCGTTACGTTACGTTGGGTGGAAACTGTAGGCTTAAGTACCACCCTGAACTCCGCTTATGCTTACATGTACGTGTCCTTCGTAAATGACCAAAAGTTGTTTACCCGCAAGAAATCAAAGGCCTACAACGAACGCGCAACATGTTGGCTTGTCAAGATGCGGTAGTTCACAGCTTGTTGTATAAGTTACACTTGTTGTTCAGCAAGTCCACAGCATATGGTAAGGGTCTATACCAAAATGGCTCAAAACCAAAACGGCTCAGACCAAAAGGGCCGTTTTGGACTTATCGTATGGGCCGTTTTCGACATTCGCATGGGCCGTTTTGGTCTTAGGCCGTTTTGGTCATTTCCCCATGGGGTTAGTGGAATTTGGGCCTATTGCAGGCAGTTTTGCTTCGATTAATCAAGTTCTGCTGGTGAATAGACGTGGTGCACACCGATTTCTTGTTTTTTTTTAAAAAAAATTACAATATGCTAAAGTCACTGCTGTTCTCGGGGACGTGCCCGTGTCCACCCTTATCAAATTTACTCTAAACTTAACTTTTTCACTCCGAACATGCTCAGTCTCTACCTCTCCCGTCTGCAGAAAGCTGATGCTTTCCTTATTATTTATTTGTGTATCTTAGGCAGTAATTACAGTGATACGGGATTACGGAATGGAAGGGGCTCAACTTCACTCTCCTCTGGTCCGATTTGATGTTAAAAATAACATTTGATACGGCATAAAAACTATTCGCCGGAGAAAGCGTCAACAGCAAAAATGTATGCTAGACACGGCTTTACATATCGATTTCAAAGTGTGATTTGTGCGCTGACTATTTTTACGGCAGCCGTACAAATAACCCAAAGGGTGCTCATCGTACCGCCGCAGAGTGCTCGTACGTTCTAGCAAAGGCCATCTAAGAGGCTGCCGGATAAATAGCCGGGCCTTGTAGATTTGTTTGTTCCTAAATATCTTGTGCCATTAGGCCTACGAATTACCTACCTGGCAGTTTAGTTTCTTTCGAATTTTTTTGTTATGCGATGTCTGTATCACTACAAGTCAATTATTGCCAGCTATTATCCCTGTTATTTTGCATTACTCTCAGTACTGTACCGGTTTTTCTATGTTACCTTTAGTGAACTTTTTAAAAAATTTATTTTAATGTCATTGGTACTGGTATTGGCTGAGTTACTGCTGCGTATACGTTTGTTATGTGCTTGGTTTATTAAATAAATAAATAATAAATAAAATAAATAATGATTTTGGGCTATAGTTATAAAATAGGCACAGGATATTTGACCAGCGGGCAGTCGTATAGGCTATTTGACCGGGACCGGCCAAATATCCGGCCTTGAACAGCCGAATGGTGCTTACAGGTGCAGTGCGTATAAAAATATAGGCCCTATTATTCTTCTCGATGTGGTGATATATAAAGTTTTGAACCTCGATTAACCTTAGCGTACGCCCATGCCGCGTGGTTGTTCTACTGTTGATATAACCCACAGTGTTTTCATTGAACGATGGCAAATAATCAGTATTTTGTCATGTAGGCAGTAAATAGGTATTTCGTTCAGTTGTCGCATTCCGTCGTTATTTGAGACCAGCCGAAGTTATACTTAAGTAGGCTTAGACTGTGAGTATTTAAACGGTGACTAAAATACGATTATAATAAAGCAGTTGTCTGCATGATTGGTTGTTTTTATGAATCGCCATGCATAGCAATTTTCTTACAGAGTCTACTGATGAAAAAATTGTGACAATTGACTTGAGCTGCTAAAATCTACATTCAATGCTAAAAATTTTATACTTAGGTTGTCTTGGTCTATCTCCAGCCATTTGGGTGCAATTCACTCTTGAAATGCGTGTCGCAACCGGAAATCGCGAAAAATTTACTAAAACCCCTATTTTGAGGGTTCAGGGTCATTCAAGGTCATCAATGTTGACATTCCTAAGAAAATCGTCGCCAGTGCTTGTTAGATAAGCAGCATGTCTGTGCTTATCTTCAACCATTTTCACGTTGGATGAGTCAATAACGGTAGAATAACGCCTTTTTAAGGAGTGTGCCCCTTTTTCTCCCCGCCGTTCGTGGAGACCCCCTTCACTCAGTGACATGAAATTTTGCCACGAAATACTAGAGACTCTAAGCTGTCACAAAGTGTAAACCAGAAGTCTCTATCTCACCTGAGCTCCGATCGGTACCGGGTTGTGACAGACAGACACCAAGACAAAATTACCATAGCTAAAACGCGCTATAGCTAGCTAGCTATGCTAGCTCTGGCGTCTAAAAACGTACAAAAAAAACTTATTTTTATAGGTCTATAAGCAGAATAAAAACTGCACATTAAGTACAGACTAAAATGTAATTAAATTTTTACCCTTTTTGGTTTTTGAGTCAGGAGCCCGCACGCACGGTACGGGACAGACAAACAGGGACAGTAATACGACCTATTAGGATGGCCGGCAGCATAACAGCGTTCGTGCTAATCAACTGCCTGTGGGTCGGCAACTACTCACAACGTTGAACGTCGTCAGCAGTCGACTATTTTCTGTAATGAATTCCTGGACCCTGAGTCAATTAGGCTTAACGTACGTCACATGCACGCTGTAACGGCGACAGACAGACAACGCCGCGCTCAGATATAGTGAAGTGCCAGCGCTACGTTTTATCGATACTTTCATTCAGCGTCTGGTTTAAACTGAATTCAAGTCGTTGTTTTATACATCAAAACTGAAAAGTAAAAAAACGCACGGTCTCGGCTCCAAACTGTGACTTTACCGAGCATCGTTCGTTTAACGGTCAGTCCAATCTTGAAACGATTTCTGATAGCTTGCGGTATGAGGCCGAAACTACAGTTTTCGTCGTCTGCACAATTAAACTTGATTATAATGTGTCAGAAAAAGCTTGCCGTAGCCTACTCTTCCTGAAGATGTAGCTGGATTTAGGTGGAAAAAAGCAGGAAAAGGAAAAAAAGTAAAAGAAATGAAGGAAAAAAGCGAGAAAGTGAAAAAGGTAAAGTCGAGGAATGGAGAGTTAAATCCGCCGCACAGTGACTTTTAAACTTATAGAAAATTGTGTTAACGCCAGGAGTTGAGTCTATTCATCTCGCCGATTCAGTTAGACTCAACGTGAAAATAATTGTATGAAACGTGAAACCAAACGCCGATCAAACTCGACGAGTGGCGTTCGTACAATCGGTTTTCAAATGTTGATAACTGGGTTTCTGTGAGGCTCGATATTTTGTTGGTGTTTCGAGTATCACGTATAGGGCCTAATCCGATTATTCGGATATGAAGCCATGCTTCTGTTGCATCACCAGTCAGCAGTAACGCGCTGTCTCAGTCACAGCTGAGCTAAGGCGTACGTGAGTCATGATTATCTTGGTCATGTCACATGTGGCCCGCACGACAGAGCCACACAGTCACTGTCGTGTGTGTGGCCTGCGGCTTGCCGGATGTCGCGTGACGTCATCTATACACTCAGCCGAGCTATATAAGAGCCAAGACGGCGACCATTCACTACTCAGTCGGTTCATTCATGCATTTGTGAATCGCTTTCACTCGTCGAAGTCTAAAGCTTTGATACGTTAATTGTCGACCTCGGTATATATGCACTGCACTGCTATTCTGTGGTTGCTTTTTTCATGTAGGGGTTTCATATCGACTTTTCAGTCATCCTTTCTACGTAAATTATTTCAAGAACTAAATAAATCAATTGGAATGAACTCTTCTGAGATAAGTAAAATTTCACAAAAAGAAGAATAGGCCTAATAGCATTTACACTGAACTGCGCAGAAATAAAATTGAGAACTGAAATATTTCCGGTGGAGGCTCACACGTAGGCCTGCAGGGCTTATAGATTTGTAGTTATATGTACAGTCCCCACTTTGTACGCCAGGGTTATAATGTTATTTGTTACTTACACGTAAGGCCATGCATCGCGTATTCTGTGTATGCATGTGCCATGTAATGTTCCTTGATGTAAATAAACGAATGAGTGAATGATTATTATTATCGCTGAAATGTGAGCACAGAGAGAAGTGAAGTCAAGATGTCGTCATCTCAGTCTGCGGTGAGCACGCTCAAGAGCAAGATGCAGGCGGTCCGGGATGAGGTTGAGAAATACCGAGACTTGTACGAGGAGATGTGTCAACAGCACCAGCAGGAAATTGTTCAGCGCAACCAGGTAGGTCGATTGACTTTCTTATAATATTCAAATTCCGTACAATTATTACCTATGTAATAAAGGATTTTTTAACAGTTTGAATTAGTACCGAGTTGGTAGGTTTTTAAATGTTATGAAATTGAAACTGAAATTTTGTGATAAAGGTGTACTGTATCTAATAGGTATTTGCGTATGCGTGTGGTACGTAGGTTGAGTTGGAGGTTGAGTCGCTGAGTAGAAAACTGCGACTAGTGGAAGATGAACTTGAACAGTCTCAGGCTCGACTTCAGACGACGCAAGAACAACTGCTTGACGCTAACAAACTCGCCGACGAAACCGACCGGTCAGTTATTTCTTAGAGTTATAATTTTTTGTTCAGGCGTAGAAGTTCCTTTTAGGACTTTGTATATATTGTTTTGTCTTTGTGAGTTTGTATTATTCTGTCTATTACGGTGTATTGGTAACTGTGTATTATTATTCAATGTAATGCGTGTGCGACTGACACTTGCAAATAAGAGCAACCAGTGTTTGAATTGCCGGGGGGAGGGGGTTGGGGGTTCAACCCCCCAACTGTTTTCCTAACCCCCTAGCACACTGTCAAATTATGTCCTGGGGGGTCAGCAATATACTGCATACATACGATTTACATCACAGTTTTGGTCGGACCTCCAACCGTCAAAAAAGTTCAACCCCAGCTAATTTTTCACAATTCAAACACTGAGAGCAACTTATTTACTTTACTCACATAAGTTTAAATTTCACAAGGTAATGTAGTGACACAGTTAAGGTGTGGCCAAATATTTAGTAAAAAAATTCTGCGGAGGGGGCACACGGCACGCCACGCCACGGCAATTCAGTCGCAGATGTGAATCGGGCATAATGTGTACGTGCATTACGCAGGGTAAAGCGAGTGTTGGAGAGTCGACTTGAGGTGGACGAAGAAAGAATTTCTGAGTTGGAGCAGAATGTAATTGAATCAAAGCAAGCTGCGACGACTTCTGAGCAACTGCTCCTTGAGGTCAGTCAGTCCGTTAAACATTCAGATAGAATTTGTAAAGCTTTTTTTCTCGCAGTAAAATTTTGATGGTCGATTTCATTTTACAATTTTTTAAACAAAACTTTCACTAAACGAAATACATTCTGCTGTCATATTAAGTTTTTAAGGTTCGAACATTACGTTTACAAGAATTATTGAGTGATGTCGAACTTCTTTGAAAAAAACCATTTGTTACGAAGTTTAATAAAATTCACAGAAGTTTTAAACGAAATTTTCATTGCCCGTCTCCAGTTTAGGTATGCCGGTCGTCTTTGTTTGTCCGCGTTGTTCGACGAAATACGGAAATCTTAGCTCGTATTAGCTCGGCTAGTCCGCAGTGTTTCAGTAGACCTAAGTTTATTACTTTAGCGTCTGATTGTTTATCAGTCATGGTCGCTGGTGCACTGATAAGTAATTAGTCCGCCTCTGAGACTGACTCATGGGTTTCAAGATTCGAAGAAGCGTCACGTCGCAGCAGTTTACACTGCAACTTCCGCAAGCTCAATGGCTAATACACATGATGGCTAATGATTTTCGATCTGCCTGAGAGTGTGCGACTATTAAGATGCCATTTGCCAGGCACACTCGTGGGATTCAACGACAGATTGTGTTAAATGGGGGTCTTTGACTCCCTGGGAAGTGGAAAAGGGGTGATTTTTGAGTCGAACTCCCAACTAATACAGTTGCAAATTGATGCTGCAACCCTGACAAATACAATTGAGAAGTTATGTGGATGGCGACAGCGATTCCGCCTATTTAACAAATGATTTATGATTTGTTGTTAATATTTCTTTGAAAATTACATTTGTCCTTTTCTTTTCTTTATTTTGACCTTCGCTCGGCACTACTCGCCAGTATTGATTTATTATTATAATTGTCAAGTGTTGTTGTGTGATTTGGCGTATAACAGGCGAATCGTCGTGTAGTCGTGTTGGAAACTCAGTTGGAGAGAGCGGAGGAGAGAGCAGATACCGCTGAACGGTAAGTCTAATAGACATCTTTTATTCACCAACGGTGTTGCTGGTCAAAATATACAATTATTGTAGGTGTCCGTAAAAAATCACATGAACTCACACGTGCAATTTGTGGACGTTCTTTCCCTCAGCACAGACGTGATCCACATTGCAAGCAACGTGACATGAATATCTCATCGCATGCATACGTTCCATCAGGCTTAATTAAATTCGTCTGCTACCAAGGTCTTCGACAAAATGAAAGCATGCCTGTAAATGTCTTAGCCAGATTTCCTGTATTTGTGGTGCAGCATACAGACATAGCACTGCATTAAATAGGTCATTATTTCATTAAGCTATTACACATTTCCTGTCCGTTTCGCTTAAGGTAGGAGGCTGAGTTGACCTGGGTTGGTGGCGTGGCGTAGCGGCAACGCGTTTCATCCGATCAACGAAGTTACTCTACGCCGGGCGGGGTTAGTACTTGGATGGGTGACTGGCTGCTGGCAGGCAAACCATCTCGTTATGTAACTAGCCGGCTAAATCAACCAGCCTTCCATCTCTCTGGGGTAGGTAAGTCGAGTACCGGCTTATCTGGCTGGGGTTAAGGCGGGGCGTGTTCACCTGTGTCGGGTGGCAGGTAACACTGTGATCCCATACGGTAGGTGACGCTCCATAGCTCTGAGATGGGCTTCCCATAAAGAGCTATATCACCATCTTTATCCTTTAACCTTTAATTTTTAAGCACCGTTTTGCTAACTCTAGAGTGGCGTAAAGGCAGAACATAGAAGTTATAGGAATAGGCCTAAGTATTTTTGACCACTAGGGCCTACATCAGTAGTGCTAGTTCGCATCTATACATCTGTCCGACTGTCTTGTATATTAAAACGTTGAAAAACACAACATCGATAACATCACAAACTTGAAAGTGCATTGAAAACACGCAAACAGCTATTTACTAAAACATTATGATTAGGCCTATACCTTGTTTTCGTAGAAATGCGAAGTCATTGGAGAATGATCTTCACAGTGTGAACAGTAATCTCAAGTCACTCGAGTTCAGTGAAAACAAGGTACGTGTCGTTCATTATCACCTACCACAGCAATTATTATAACAGATGTATTGTAAATACAGCTGCTAAGTCGTTTAATAGTTGCTTATCGTTTTATTTCTTGTTTGCCTAGCTAGTAGCCAACCAAGTATTATATACGTTCTGTTCTATTTTTTGTTTTTCGCAGTGTTGTTCGCTGCAAAAACGACTCACTATAAAGTCACGGCACTATCGGAAAACTGGATGACTTTTGACGCCCATATCAGTGCGTAGCTAGGCTCTGGCCCGCTGCAATAACTCACTGAAATATTTGACCTTCCCGTGACCTTGACTTTGACCCGCGACCCTGCAAACCTCCATCAGTTCATCTAGCTATGGTATACAGGGTGTGCCAAAAAATGACCCAAGTTGTTTTTGTCAGAACTTCGTCAAATCTCCACTAAATTTGATAGTTTTTGGCGCACAGATAGCCAAGACGATAAAATTATGTAAGGTGCACTCATTGTCCATATCACCTAATTTGTGTCAACGCACTACCGTGTAAAACGCAGATGCTCCAAATTGTTACATTATGCAGTGATTATC
>Ga0209454_1001780_pt1 | contig 13962 bp, 8 predicted proteins | sample WorMetHERISLAND1_2_FD_187400 | JGI IMG/M metagenome (GOLD analysis project Ga0209454, IMG submission 187400) | Marine gutless worms symbiont microbial communities from Max Planck institute for Marine Microbiology, Germany - Olavius geniculatus... | ecosystem: Host-associated > Annelida >...
CTGTTCTGCCCCCTATTCTGAATTTCTGGATTTGCCACTGGCCCAGGCCAGCGATACATGCATTGATTGTCACTGAACACTAAATAACTTATTGAGATACTCTCACTTCCGCCCACGCCTGCCAGTATCTTACGCTGCAAAGTAGTAACTTGTTTCATGGAAAACTTCAGAATAATTGCTATCATCACAAATGCTGTCTTTTTGGCTCAAAATGCTGGCACCTGGGGCTCTGCTTAAAGCACTCCCCAGACTTCATGCTGGATTTAGATGGTGGGGCCCTGGAAGGCAGGGACAGGAGGGGAAAATATGAAGTTGACCAAAATTGTGGAACTTTTAAAATGAATAGGGGGGGGGTTGGAGAAGGGAAAAAGGAAATAAGGGGAAGGGCTCCATAACTTTGTCCTGCCAAGGCTCCTAAAACACTATAATCCGGCACTGACTAGTGGGCATATATTAGCCCATCTCACTCATTTTATGTGTCTACACTACCGTGTAAAAACTTGATGTGAATCTTATTCACAGTCACTGACACCGAGTGTACTAGTATCTGTTTGCTGACACATGGACGTAATAAACGTTAGGAAGACAATGTGGGGAAAAATGCTGAAAACAGGTCTTTAATGGGGGAAAAGTATTGACTAAATCCATTGATTCACAGAGAAGTTTTCTTCTGTATCAAACAGATTTTTGTCTTACATGGGTAAATTCATAAATATTCTGTCTATACCGGTGACAATTCATTATTTTTCTATCAATACTTTGAATTGCCGTCATTTTTGCATTGTTTGGCATTTGTTGGGAAAAAAGTTAAAGCACAATTTTTCTGTTTGAAAAATCTCTTTAAATGTTTACAGACGTTTATTACAGCTATGCGGTGAGGTGTTGTGTCAATGTTATGTGGTGTAGCTGGTAATGAGTCCAGTATTATTGACTTGAGCGTGTCTGATATGCTGCTGTATGTATGGCCTATACGCAGTTTTTACTTGCACCAGTGGTCAACATTAGGTCCCTAACCATTTTTGTCACTGGACCAAGGTTCACCAGTTTGTCGTTGAATGTGGGAGGGATTGTAGCTGATGACGCCATTTTCCGATTGTCGATATGTTGATCTTTTCCATTGAAATACAAATTTGTCCAAAATTGTGCTGAATCATGGAAGCTTTTTGCCCATCTCTTGATTTTAGGTGTGCAGGCCCCCAAAATTTGTCCCCTTACTTACCTGTCCATACCTACCTACATGCCTAGCACCACATACTGTGGAAAAGTTTGCTGTAACATTGAGGTACATTGATCATATAAGTTGGGCTACCTCGAGCGTTATTACGCAAATATTGCAGCTAAGTATCTTCACCGTTTGCACACCTAACGTCAGCTATCCAGTGAAAGAACACTCTGAAATTTTGGGTGGAATAGGGGTGGGGTACAGCTGACGTCCAGGAAAGTGTATTTGTTGATAAAGCTGTAATAGCTGGTGGCATGGACTATAAATATCTACACTAAGATGTGCAGGCTGTCAGCGTACGGCATTAGCAGCGCTGTATAGCAGTGCCATCTAGCGGCCCTGACTGTTTACACAACGGAGTAGTGTAGATTGCAGATGAGTCTGTTTGCAGAGTGCGATCTGCAGAATATTTCGAATATGCAGACGGACTGACCATTTTAATTTTCTGCATGGCGCGGGTCTTAGCTAGCAACTAGCTTGTCTCGTGTTATTCGTGCTTTTTCGATGCATGGACCACTTCAACAGGAAAGTCGATATTATGCGACATTTGTTAGTTAGTGTAATTAGTGATGTATTTAGCTATGCTATTTTGTAAACAGCTCATTCAGATTTCCACTATTGTTTCTTGGCCCGGTTCGGTTACCATTTTTCACTTTCCAGTCTCTCTACAGCTGTTGGACTTGTATGTAAACTAGGTTTACTTTCGTAAAATGTAAAAAGTTAATTTATTAAATTATTTGTACAAACAGTGTTGATGTTTGGAGTATATCTTACAGTTCTGTGAGAATGCATGAGTTAGTAAAAACTGTAGATTTGCAGGCATATACCCAGAAAAAACCCAAAACCATGGGTAAACCATCATAGGGTAAACCTACACGTAATTTAGTCCAGTTTTAATTTTGATGCGACACTGTTAACAAAATATTTTATTACGATTAAGTTTTTAGAACTTCTAAACCTATGAATTTTCTTGTTTTTGGTTACAGCAATTATCTGATGTTTGCAGTATCTAGCAATGCTCAGTCTAGTAACTTGTAACCTATGAAAAACCCAAAATCCACTAAGTTGAGTCAAATATTTCTTGTTTAAATTATTGCTGTGGCATTATGGAGGACTACTCAATTTGTGTTGTCTATTATACACCTTGTGTCCAGATCACATTTAGGAATTACAAAAAGAGTCACAAGCCCCATAGCCCCCTCCCAATAGCAGAAATGTTGTAGATTAGACCTACCCTACTGTCCTTTTATGATTAATGTGTCTCTTCAACTTTTTCCTATTCAAAGGGAGCCAAGGTGTCAGCTGCTTCATCATGGGTTGCCAGGCAGTCAAGGTAATTGCAATGTAGATTAGGTTGACTTGGACCACCTTCAGCAACTTAACTGAAAATGGGTTTCAAGCCTGCATACAAACTCACAGTGGGATTTGACTTCACCTCTCCAGGCCAAAGCGAAGAGGATTCAAGGGGAGTATTGTAAGCTCCACTGTGGGTTCAGGGCAAAGCCCCCCGATGCAAATACATTTCTGTGCATGTCATATTTTCTAGCATCATTTTTGGGTTAGAGTGAGCAGGGTTTAACGTCCCGCACAACACAGTATAGGTCATTTTGGGGACGGCTTTTCCAGGCAGTGCACACATATAAACATAATAAAACACGAAAATTTGACCTTAAGAGAAAAAAAATGGATAAGGAACACACGAAACACAAAATATAAATCCTAACCCATAAAATTGTAAGAACTGACCATTATGAGTGTAAATATGTAACAGTGACGGTGGTTCGAACAATCTTTCATGTTATCCGCCAAACAGTTGGGTTAGAATCATAACACAGTGCAACGAGGGTGACATGGAGCAAGACATTGTACAAATATTCACTACACTGCTTCACAAACTGCAACAACAAACGAGACAGTTGATCAGTTACGCTGTGCTAAACACCACTTAAAACAGCACTTAAAACAGTATTAAACCACAGTTGCTGTGCAGAAATGACGGAAAGAAACTTGCATTAATTATGGTATACATTACGGACAATGCGGTTAAAACTAAACACTTAAAGCATCTATCACAGGTGTGCAGAATGGTTGTAGTACAGCTTTGGTTTGTGTTTTTGAAAAAAAATAATATCAGTTTGCTTCAACTTGAAAGAAATTACTGTACGTTTTTCTGGGATAACACTGCACACAATTAAACACACTGTTTCTATGTGTTAAGGCCTATCAGTCAACGTTATGGATGGTCCAGGTTTTCTAGGGGAAAATGCACCAGTAGCATTGTGGCTGAGGAGGCATAATAGAGGGCGGTTGCTACACCCCCTGATTTGAATTTTACCGTCAGAAAAATTTTTTCCTTTTGTTGTTAAAGTTTTTTACAAGAGTACAAAATTTGGGCCAGGAAATACCCCAGTTTTGCAGGGATTTAGGGACAGCATTGAAACTCTGGGCAAAAATTGCAATTCTTCCTGCCCATGGAATGAAATTTTTAAAGCCATGACGGCACTGTTGTTCTGCACACCCTGAATATGACTAAATGAGCAGCTGTAAGCTGCAGCCACGAGAACCGATTGCACACGGCTGACTTGTTTCAGTTTGGCACACATGCAATGTCACGCATACATACACAACACAAGGTAGGCGTGGTGTAGTGGTAACGCGTCTGATCCGATCAGCAAAGTTACTGTACGCCGGGCCCGGTTAATACTGCCATGGGTGACTGCCTGTGGGCAGGTAAATCATCTCGGGATGTAACCAACTGCCTAGGTCAACTCAGCCTTCCATCCCTCCGGGGTAGGTAAATTGAGTACCGGCCTATCTGGCTGGGGTTAAGGCGGGGCGCGTTCACCTCTGTCGGGTGGCAGGTAACAGTGTGTGATCCCATATGACAAGTGACGCTCCGTAGCTCTGAGATGGGTTCGCTCATTAGGAGCTATATGCGACCTTTACCTTTTTTTACATAGCGTACATATCTATACAGTGTATACACAACCCTTAACCTTTAAACATTACATCTGCAACCACACTCTGACAGTTCCAGAACCGGCAACGATTTTTCCCCTGCAGTTCAGTGGGTGGTCTCAGTCACAAATCGAGCCGGACGAAGACTTTCTTTCGAGAGAAGGTCTTGAGCGCTTCGTCGACTTTGTCGATCTGTCGTTCTAGGTCGTCGCGCTTTGTGCGGATCCTTTGTGTGTCGTTGCGGATTGGCATCGACGACAGCTCTTCCATCAACTCCTTCCGCTCTGCACCACAGGGGACGACACTGCAACTACGAGTGCGTGGAAAACAGAAAGTCGATCAAGTTTCAGTTTAAAAAAGCTCAGCTATCGCTTGAAAGTCTGCGATGTGAACATAATTTTTTACTTACTTAGATAAGTTGGAAATGCAGACTTCCAGCCATGCCATTGCCCTCAAACTATTACTAGTAAGCAATTTGAAATTAAGTATTTGGGCGCAGTTTGTACTCCTGTTTGAGAAATGACGTTGTGGGGGGCTTGTAGTTGGGCAAACCTATTTGCTTCTTCAGACAGTGTTCAGGTAAGATTTACCTTTTAGCCATAATACATCCACTGCAGACGTACAAACAAACACAAAGTGTGCCATAAGCGTAACCATCGATATCAGCGACTAAAAAAGATGTGTCCAGAATTTACAATTCTGTTCAGTTGGTTTTCCACAGTATTTGCAAAACTGCCCGATCAACTGTCCACAAGAACTGCAGTTAACAAGTGAAGTGCAACCGTAAAAAGCCAATATATACAAACTTGATAATTATGTCCAAATCGCTTCCAGAGCGTAGTCGACTGTTGTTACCATTAATGTAGTTCCTAAAAGGAACTACAAAAACAAAACAGACTGTAGCCAATTTGGACCCAAACTGCCCCCCCTTCCTTCTGTCCATCTGCCTACCCCATATGCAGGGGATGGACTCCCCTCATTTGGGTATGGGCTTGGCTGAAGTGAACGTACTGAGCTGAATTCGGTCAAGTGTTTGTAGCCGTTCATCATCAGACATCAAACGATGACCTGCAGGAATCTCAGCATCAGCCTCACGAGCTTGACGTTCCTGCTCCTCACGACGCCATTGCTTACGACGCTCCACCAGACTAGACAGACACAAAGGCAGACAGATATATACAGGGTGCGGCAAAAAAGTAGTCCGCTAAAGTTTTTCGCTGTTTTCTCAGCAACCGTTCGAAATTTTAATTTGAAATTTTCCTGTAGGTTTATTTATTGAATCGTTCTACATGTAACTGCTGAGCAGAATTTGATTCTGTTGAAAAACGACAAAGTTAAAGACTTTTTAACATGACCACCTATCGATTTTTCAGCATTAAAAAATGTTAAAGCTAAAGATGCTATTTCATTTTCAAAAACTGGTCACCACGTTACTGCTAATGACGTCACAGTGACGTGTTGATAAACAGTGATTTACTTTGTTTATAAATTATCACTAATTTATCGATCTTTTAAAGTAATCGCCGGCTACCCACCAAATTCATCTTCCAGCAGGACGGCGTGCCAGCATGCACAGTGTGCAGCGCACGAAACTGGCTGCAGGCCAACTGTCCAGATTTCATCACAAAAGACCAGTCACCTCCAAATTCACTCAATATAAACCCAATGGACTATCGTATGTAAAGTGCAATGTTGGAGGCTTACTGCAAGCTTAAAACAAAACCAAAAACAATCGCCGAAGTCAAAGTCAACCTGCCACAAAGACCGATCGATAAGTCTGTGAAAGACTTATCAAATTAAGTGACTGAAGGCTTGTGTTGGAGCTTGGAGCTGGCGGTAGACACTTCGAACATTCACAGTGACAAAGGAATTCTGTCATCAGATTATTAGTTAACTGTGATGTTTCAACAATTTTATTGAATTGGTGTTGTAGCTTGAACATTTTTAAATGCTAAAAAACTGGTAAGCGGTCACATTGAAAAGTCTATAACTTTGTCGTTTTTCAACAGAATCACATTTCAAGCAGTTAAATGTATAAGGCTTTAGTAAATAAAGCTGTAAAATTTCAAACTAAAATTCAAAACGGTTGCTGTGAAAACAGTGAAAAACTTTAAGAGGCTATTTTTTTGGCTGCACCCTGTAGACAGAAACAGAGACACAGACACACAAAGACTGAGACATTCAGATAGACACACAGACAGACTCACACACAGACATCAGTGGCGAGACTTAGCGGTAACGCATCTGATTCGATTAACGAAGTTACTCTATGCCGAGCCAGGTTAGTACTGCGATGGGTGAATGCCTTGCCTTGCCTTCGGGGTGGGCAGGCTCTTACACCTGCCCAGCGCTGAGGCCGTATCAGTTTGGCCCAATGCGCGTCCCCAAAAGTAACCACAGGTTACAAGTAACGGCTATAAAGCCGTAGTCAGCTATAAAGCCGAAACCAGCACAAAAGCACTGGTAACGTGTAGTAAATGTTCTCACATATTTGGTCAGCTCTTAGTACGCTCCTATCTTCCAGATTGTAGAAATCTTTCGGGTCATCGGAGCAAAGCCCTACCACCACGTCAAGGTGGCTGACCTTGGTGGGGAGGCAGGAACACCATCTCATTATGTAACCAGACGCGTAGGTTAACTCAGCCTTCCATCTTTCTGGGGTAGGTAAATCGAGTACCAGCATATCTGGCTGAGGTTAAGGTGGGGCGTGTTCACCTGTGTCAGGTGGCAGGCAACACTGTGCGATCCCATACCACAGGTGATGCTCCATAGCTCTGAGATGGGCGTCCCATTAAGAGCTATATCACCACCTTTAACCTTTAAACTTTTAACATCAACCTCACAAGCTTGACACCATTGCTCTTCAAGACACCATTCCTTATGACGCTTCGCCAGACTAGACATGCAGACACCAGTCAGACAGACATGCAGGTGGACGGATCACGCTGCTGCAGGTTAAAAAAAAGTGGTGGGCAGAACCAAAAAAGAAATGTCATAATGTGTACATATCTGCAATATCTGGATCATTATGACTATCCAGCATCCTTTACTAACAAGTGATAAAGTGTAGACTAACAATTGAAAGAGCACCTCAGCAAGTTATGACCAGATTTTGACAAACCTTATTGAAAGATAAAGAGAGGCCCTAGAACAACTCATTGGGAGTATGATAGCAATCCAACTTAAGATCCAGATTCAGAATTCATAAATCCTGATACAGCTTACAGTTGCAGCAGCTATATCAAGTGGCCGCAATATTATGGGCAAAGGTTTGCGATGTCCCAGCTAAAATTCTATATTGGTAGTTTACTTACTATTTCGGCAGTTCGCCCTTCCTGTAGTTGTGCTGTTCAAGCTCGTTGTGTTTCTTGAGTTGATCCAAAGTGGAGAGACTGGGTGACCGGCACAAAGCGTGGCTCTTGACTGCCTGACTGTTCAGCTTCAGAAAGTCAATGTCTCGACGTATCAGACATGTCTATATGCACAACACAACAGATATGAAACATTACACAGCATCTCAGATAGACCAAAAATACACTGTACATACAAAATAGACAGACAGTCTGTGTGAGGAACATGTTCGTGCAAAATTTATAGTGGTAACAGAGCGACAGCAAAACGAACAAAAAACTTAGAAATGATGCTGAAAACAATACTGTCATCATTACCACAACAATAACAACAAGCCCAGCTGTTGCTAGGATAGCCGACCGTACTGATTGTCAGTGACTTCAAGGTCATACAAGGTCGATGATTCCCATCTAATCTGACAGGGCATACACCATATCTTATTAGTGATTAATAGTAACATTGGACCTATCTCACACCGTTTCTAAGATATGGCCACTTATAGCTTAAAACATTCCATTCCATAATGCATTATGACTCTTTAAGGGCATCCAAGGTCAATGATTTACATGTCATTTTTAAGCCAATATGCAACTTCCTAATAGTGATCAATAGCAACCTATGCCCTATCTTGTACCATTTAGCCACAATACATCCATGACGAACGACGAACGGACAGACAACAATCATGACAACAGCTCAACCATTACTTACGTACGGTCAGCTAAAAACCAAAACTTAGCAGAATGCATAGAGTGATCTAAACACAGAATGATGGTGCTAATAAAAGGCTAAAAAAGTTTTTAGGTTTTTCAAAACTCTTTTGGTTTTAATGTACAAATCAGAAAAAAATTTAGGGCTAAAAACCCAATTTTGCTAAATTTAAGGACAAAGTTAAAATTCTGAGTGCCCAAAATCTCCTCTGTCAGAAATCAGCCATTTTCTGTCGGAGTCCTGTTGAAAATTTGCAGCGTTTATCAGACAACTGCAACTTCCTGCTCCACCTACGATGCCGCTGATGATGGCACGTGGTAATATTGACTACGTACGTCACGAGCAGTAGCGGCAGCCTTCGGGACAGTAAGTTTGTCGTCAGGTGGCTCAACGGAAGCGGGCCGAGCTGACTGCGGTACATAGCCGGTGCGTGAGTGTGCTCGTAGAAAACTGTTGGCTGACTGAGGCCGGACTGACGACGCCGAATCTCTCTGTCCACACACACACGCAACTCGCTTATAACTGATACCGTGAGTGGCCAAAAGTGCGTCATAATGTGATGACGATGCCAGAAAGAAGTGCACCGCAAGTAAAATAAGTAAAATGTTGAATTTGAGCGAATCTCTAGCCAATTTATATCTATGGTCATGTAGTTTTATCTATGTAAAATGCGATGTGTCATTCGTGACATCATTTCAATCGAAAATTTTGACAAACAAAACGACTGAAGTGCGGTGGATATGGCAGGCAAAGAATAGACAAGAGAGCAAAAGAAAATTATTATAAAATTCAGTAATAGTAATTCTAAGCAAAGATTCATTTTGGATACATTAAACGTAAAACAGGCTTGTGTACAGAAGTTTCTGAAGTGATGGAAATGTTGACAAAGCGTAGAAAAGTGGCTTAAAACTGGCAGACCACCGAATCTGATTGAAGGAGTGACTGGAGAATAATTTATCATGTTGAAGCACACAGAAAAAAAGACATTGGCTGAAATTATAAACTATGTAAACGATATGCTGACTCAACGATTATCACCACGTATGGTTCAACGTTGTTTGCGTTCCTGTGGTTTAACCAGACAGAAAATATGGAAGCAAACTGAAACAAGCAGGATGAATTAACCTCGCCATGTGTTCTAGTGTAGAGAGAAGCTGAGCTGGAAGGCAGATAACTGAAAATTAGTTGAATTTATAGACGAAACTCAGATAGTAATAGAACAGGATAGAAAAGTCAAGGCTACGTTTGGAGAAGGCTATATGAAGTCTGGAATCTTGAATGTCTTGAGAAGCAGCAACAGTCGAAATATATCACCATGTTCTGGAGTTGTATTTGCTATAAAAGAGTGGTTACTTTTGTACCAATTGGCAGAAATATTGACTGCTGTAACCATGTGAATTCACTCGATGCAAATTTGTGGTCAGGTGTGTGCAAACATTTTACTGGAAAGCACTTCTTCTAGCAGGATAATAGCCCCTGTACATCTCTCAGTATTTACTCATCTCTGGAAAATGGAAAATCACCTTTTGGGTTTTACGTGGTCAGCACAATCACTGGACAAAAATATTATCAAAAATATGTGGAAAGTCATAAAATCTCATGTGCAGAAAGAACTGTCAGCTATTAACTCTTGACAGAACCCTATCAAGTCTGCTCTAACAACCTGAAGCAAAGTTCATTAAACCTCTTTACGCATCCATTCCGCGACGATTTCGTTCTGTTATTGCGCACAATGGATATATAACAAAATTCTGAAATGCCAGGTAAGCGCTTTTGTTGAAATAATGTTGTTTACGATGTTTGAATTTAACTGGCAAAAAAACGAATCAAGCGTTCACGTCGCCACCATTACGACACACTTTTGGCCACACACTGTACTTAAGCCTGGTTTCTAGTTCAGGTAGTTTACCACCTTGTTAGCGAACCACCCACTTAAGTAATCATTGCTTAGTAGTGATGGCTTAAGGGACTTATGGTGAAAAATGAGGACACATGACTATTGACTAATGATCAACAAAAAAGTCAGTCTATCTCCAGCTGTTTTCACAAGACTGGCCAACAACGGTAAAATAACGACTTTTACAGGGGTACCGCTTTGATGCCCTTGTGTGCAGGTTTCCTTGAACCTAGAAAATCGAGACTTAAACCGTCGAAATTTACGTTCAATGCTAAAAATTTCGTACGCAGCTTGTCTGTGTCTATCTCAATTGCCTTCAGTGCAATTCACTCTTAAAAAGTGTCTCGCAGCCCAAAATTGCCAAAAAATCCATAAAAACCCCTATTTAAACGTTCAAGGTCATCCAAGGTCACTGAAATCAGTGGCAATCAAGAGCCAGTGTACAACTTCCTATAAGTGATTAAGAGTAACCTAGGCCCTATCTCGCACCATTACTGAGATACAGCGACATTTTGGCCCAAAATCGCAAATTTTGCCCACCCCCTCATTTAGCGCCCTTGTTCGGGGTGACCCTCTTCGAATTTATGGAAATGCTTTACGGTTCCTGAAACTAGAGTCTTCCGGACAGCCAACAGTGAAAATTTGGTAATTCTAGGTTACACCATTTTTGACTGCAAAAGCTGAGATGTAAATAGCCATACCACGTGATGCACATTCCCCATATCCATGGTCTCGCAGTGTAAACTGGTGCCCGACTGAGGACTAAGAAAACAGACATCAGCACTGCCCTCAGAAAGGAGTGTTTTTTAATCAGTTAACCTGTAGCTGTTCTTTGACTCGTGAAGGAACAGCATCAAACTGTGACAGTTTCCATAGTGCTTTGACAGGCTGCTTGAGTTCATCGCCCGCCTGAGCCTGAGCCTGTTGCTGAGACTGGGAGGTTTTCTGTATTTGACGAATACGTCGCATGTTCTCCTTCACGTGGTTCTTTGTCTCAACTTCTGCATAGAGTCACAATAGCAACGTGTGCAATGCAAAAGAAATGAACTGAACTTAACTGGGCTAAAATCTCAGTTCAGTTCAGTTCAGTTCAGTTGCATTTGAAAAGTGTAACTGAGTTAAGAAACTGAAATGGACCAAACTGAAACGACAGTTCAGTTGCATCTGCAGGAGTGCCTTACGTGAACAAACTGAACTAAAATATGCCAGCAAAGTTCAGTTCACGTGAATATTTAGCGTTCTTGGAAAAAAAACAAGCAAATAAGACATGTGAAAAACAAAATACAGTTAACACTAAAATAAAAACAAATTTACAAGCAGAAAAATATCGGACAAACATCTATCCGGTTCAGCTCTTATTTTTTCAATTGAACAAATTGCCAAAATACCGTACTGGATTTCCAGTTTGAAAAAGTCTGCCTGCTAATGACACTAACTTGTGTGTTTGTAGGCGGATGGCATGGAATGACCTTCGACCTCCAGCGCAAGGCACGTCACCCCTCCACATCCTTCTGTTACTGTCCGCTCCGTACCACGATGTTGCGCTCTCGCCACCACCGGTACTTTCAAGTACATCAGAGTATGAATGTCCAGTTTATCGTAGCCGTCATGTGCAGGAATTGGACCACTGATCCTTGACACCATCTCAGTTCCGCTGGCACTTCTACACAGCAAACAACAGCCACTCAACAGATAGCATTTTGATTTGATTTCTGACTTGAGAAGCTCCCCAATTGCAGCATGCCACTGACGATCTATGGTGTGTGAACAACTTGCTCAGGGTTGTTACCAGTTAGCAAAATGGCCGGGAGTTGAACTCTTGACCTTGTGATCATTGAGTCCAACATGCTAACCATTAGACTATCAACCCACAAATAGTGTCAAGCAAAATTTTCATGCAAAATGCTTCAGCTCAGCCAAATTTTGAGTCAATGCCAAAAAATGTTCAATGTGTGGTAAGCAAGCTAGTAAATTTTCACCTTGTATTTCTCAGTTGTTCATAATTTTCACATTACAACTACTGCCACGAGATGGACCACACAGCTTCTCCATCTCTGGTCCCACATCACCACGGAACTCATTAACGACGTCTGTTCGTGACTTGTCAGCAACATCTTCTTTCTGTCACCAGCTGGAAACTAAACTATTCTGCCAAGGCTGGCAAGAACTGGCACGTTCGTGATAGCTTTTTGCTATTAGAGTTGTGCGAAGATATAATATTATTTTGAACTGAACTGAACAGAACTGCAGCAGGGTGGTAACACGTCATCAAAACGTTTAATGGATTTGCGCAGTTCAGTGTCAAATATCCACAAACACTACAGCAAAGATGTTTCCTTCATTCAGAACTAGCTAGCACAGTAATACAGTTCTGATAATGTGTGCTTATATTTTTGAGTGCTGCCCCAAAGTAGAATATCTCAATTTGAGCAATATGATGCACCTCAGCAGACTCTTAATAATGTTTCTTAGTTGTTTTTCACGTTTTTACGTAAATTGTTTCTAATTAGGGTTAGGGTCAAGCTTGGGGTTAAGGATAGGGTAAGCATTAAGGATAAGGTTAGGGTTGGGCTTAAAATTATTAGCATTTAAGTAAGGAAAAGTAAATAAATGGCCAACTATTTATTTTTCGCATACACATTACTCATCACGAAATCTTTCCAATCGTTTAATAAAGTACCGAATCATCATCATCATCATCATCATCAGCATTCGGTGCATTAGGCAAGATGCCTGTTGCCTGATCTTCGTGTTGATGAATTTGTAATTCTGTATTGTCTTTCACCAATCAGTACTGTATCTACTCTCTGCATTGTATCTATCGAATCGTCCTTTAAAGCTATTAATGGATGAAGCCATAACCACTTCTTCTGGAAGATTATTCCATAGGTTTACTACTCTGTTGCTAAGTTCTGTTAATGAAGTCGATTAATTTTAAAATAACTGCACGAAGTGCGTTACTTGTTACTTGTGTTACTTGTTGACGACGGGCATAAAAGCAAAAGCTTTAACTGCCCCAACTGCTAGTTCTCGAGACAATTCTTGAACGTTACAACAGTTTCAGAATCGACAACATGTGCAGGCAGCTTATTCCGCTCTGTGACTATTCGACTGCTGAAAAAATTCGTCGAATTTCCAGCCGTGATCTCTGTTTCTGAGTTTGTACTGGTGGCCTTGAGTGCTGTAATGCTGATCATTTAGACAAAAAAAACCGGCTGAAATCGACATTTTCCTTTCCTGTTAATAACTTGTATGTCTCTATGAGATCGCCTCTCAATCTACGCTTCTCCGAGGTGATCTCATCATTTGATTTTGCAAGAAGTTGGCGTCATGTTGTTTAAATCAAGGTATCCTACTTTGGAGCGGCACTAGCCCCACGTTTCTACGATAAAAAATACAGATCCTCAAGCATTAAATTAGCAAACTTAATACCTCAAACTACGGCATACAAACTACACAGTTTGTATTATATATTTTTGCGTAGATTATCAAATTTCAAAACGTAAACAACCACAGCGTCCCGTTGTTATGGAAGTAACAGTGATGAGCGACATTCAACATTTAATGCGTGATATGATGATTGGACAGTGTCACCTCTCTCCGCATTGTAATCTTTCTTTCCAGTTACATAGCGTATTCATCATCATCATCATCTTTATTTAAAATTAGACCACAAGGGTTCATTACACAATACACAGTAAACAAAAAACAGACACAGAAAGAAAAGAAAACACAATACAATAAAACTAGAAGCTACAGGTAGACACACAAACACACGTAAACACACAAAGAAGGTCAAACTACACCAGAATCTCATTCAAAT
>Ga0209454_1001782_pt1 | contig 13959 bp, 8 predicted proteins | sample WorMetHERISLAND1_2_FD_187400 | JGI IMG/M metagenome (GOLD analysis project Ga0209454, IMG submission 187400) | Marine gutless worms symbiont microbial communities from Max Planck institute for Marine Microbiology, Germany - Olavius geniculatus... | ecosystem: Host-associated > Annelida >...
TCCTTATTCTAGCCTAGGCCATTAATATTCATGACGTCTATAGGCTAAACTCATGACGTCACCATGGGCCATCATGGCGGCGCATTTTCTATGACGTTTTCGTAGATCGTTGACTTCAAAGGTAAATTTTTACGTGTTGACAAAACGCTGGACGCCGATATTACTGTCAAAGTTATCAGAAAATTCTGCACTTTCAGGAAAATGGATAAAATGTATATGTTAATTTTGGTGTCCACGAACCTTTAAGGTTGGTTGGTGGCCTGGCATAGTGGTAACATGTTTCATCCAATCAATGAAGATAAGCCATCTCTGTACGTAACCAGCCACCTGCGTCAACTCAGCCTTCCATCCCTCTGGGGTAGATAGATCAAGTACCGGCATATCTAGCTGGGATTAAGGTCGGGTGCGTTCACCTGTGTTGGGTGGCAGGTAACACTGTGTGATCCCATATGGCAGGTGACGCTCCGTAGCTCTGAAATGGGCTGGGATGAGCTATAACACCATCTAGTGGTGTTATAGCTCTTAATGGAAGCCCACATATCCAGATCATCAGTCCTAACCATTTCAGTGGACTTCATTTAGATGGCAGACTTTTTCAACCTAAATCTAGCTTATGCAAAGTCTATGGAAACTGTGGTAACAATTTCTACAAGTTGGATAGCCTGTCATCAAACAAATGCATCAGAACAGCCTCTGATCATCAACGTAAGAGCAAATGCAAACACAGAATATGCACTGAATGATTCTGAAGCCTCACTTTCACTCTCAACAGTGCTAAAAGTACTTATTAAACATCAGCCGCAGTGGCATAATGAGTAACTTCACAAAAACGCATAAAAACACACCCGACTTGCGAGACGAGCAAACATGCGGTTTTGATCCTCAGCCGTTCCAAGCTTCTCGCGTTCCACCTTGTTACCACACAACCACAGCACTACATCGTTACAAATAAGCTAAGTTTGTAATTAGTTAATGTAAATATGGCATTAATGTACACATAGCAAAAGTGTAACAATGTAACTAACTATCATGACATCAAAAATTACTATTTTGTTCGCAAAACTTAATTACAATTCTGTAAATTGATGAACACAATAACCATAACAAGTAGTGCTGAAAATCCAGCAGTAAATAATGGAATAAAAAAGTATCAATGGCCATCCATGAGCAATAAGCTTAACACAGAAGTTAAGACAAATGAACAGTTACCATTGTTTGAAGATTGTAGTTGTCGTCATCATCAAAGTAGCGTTCACGAGCACCCAACGTTGAATGAGTAGACACCTGTGCAAATAATGCATGTGACCATATCAACCATATTTGCACATAGCTGTAGTGCATGAGCTTTTTAACAACAAGCCATATAGCATGCTCTTAAATTCTGCACGGGCCAAACCAAAGCATAATGTCATCATCATACCAAACACCATGGGCTGGATGTTCAGCACCAATAGCAAGCAGAAAACCACTGTGAACCACACTGTGTCCCAAAAAAGCATCCCCGACATTTTTGGCTGTAACTTGAAAACAAATTATCAAATTTTGATAATCTTTGGTATAAATATTCCAGGCACAACTTGCCATCAAATGACCGGTCAGTTTCCGACCTCACTCAATGCATGCTTCTGCACTACCTAGGAAAAGCAGATCAAGCATAATATGTGTTGAAATAAACAGAAAACCTGGAAAAAAATCCCCGACATTATCGATTCTAACTTGAATAAAGAGTACCAGATTTTAATAACTTTTGGCACAAATATTTCGGACACAACTGGCTACTAAATAAGCGTTTTAGCTTCTACCTTACCGAACGTCTGCTTTTGCACTACCTGGGGAAAGCAGACCAAGCATAGACTAGCATAGTACATGTTAAAATGAATGAAAAACGTCAATAAATTCCATCTATCCTAATCCATAAGCCCCAACTGCCAGTCTATTACAAGGTTTGACTGTCACTAAGTAGTGATGTCTACCAGAAGAAGTTGAGGAATGTTTGTAAAGTCAAGAAGCGACTGGTAGAGCCTGGATTGGTCTGGAGCTGAACATTATCAATAATGCTGTCAATGAATGGAGAAAGCAACTTCTTGCCTGTGTTCACATGGTGCGTCAACACTTCAAGCAATTTTACTGCAGGCAGTTAAAAAATGGAGAACTGTATGAAATGTCAGCCAAAGTGTCAGAAATGTGAACAAAATGTGTTTTTATGCATTACGTTAGTTAAGCAATCATATCACATTGGATAAAAAGTGATATTTCGCTGGTTGGGTTTTCCCTAGGTAGTGCAGAAACAGACGTTGGGTGAGGTGGGAAACTGAATGGTCATTTGATGGAAAGTTTTATCAGAAATATTCGTACCAAAAATTATCGAAATCCGATAATTGCTTTTCAAGCTATAGTTGAAAATGCCGTGAATGCTTTTTTGGGACACAGCGTATGTAATCAGTAGCTGCAAAACTCGTGTGTAAACAGCAGACAAAGGCAAACTACAGTCAGCAAACCCCACAGAAAAATGCATCTCATAAATGTTTTCTAATTCTGCATCACCTACCGATCTTGCTCTTTCAAAGTTTCAAAAACGTGCAAATTATGCAAGTCACTGCTCAGTCTCTAACTAAATGCTACTGTTAGTTTTTATCAGAACTGTCCAATGATTAATTCTTTAACTGTGCTGAAACAGATGTGGTGAAACAGATTAACAATTCTGATCAAGAATTAATATCTGATTTGCATTGTAGGCATACAATAAATCATCAAGTGACAGAAGGTCGTTCGTTGTCTTGCTGCTGAAGACTGAACTTGTGCAGCATCGCCTCCACTACAGCTGCCCAGTAACATGTCTTACACTAGTTCACTCTGCCATCAGTCACTGAAAAATTGATCTACCTGACACAGTATGTAACAGCTATAGTAACACGGGTTATACACTCTTACCTTCTCTTTCTTGCGCCGTCGACGCTTTAGTTCAACGGCGTGCTTTCGATCGGGAAGTGGTCGAGACATGCCTCGTTGATCTGTTCGACTGAGAACTATGATCTCATCGCTCTGTGCAGCTGTCGCAGTGCTGGCGGAATTTCTTTCATGTGAAGCCTTCGCACTGCGAGCTGCATCCAACTGCGCCTTCAGCTGAGTAGCCAGGCTCTGAAATTGATAAATAATACAGCAAATAGCTTCTTAATGTACATCCAATCACAGAACGAACTAATATTGCTAGAACTTACAAGCAGCTACAACTACTCAATAACTAGATGTTTTCTTAATGTGTCCGTCAACATAAACTAACAGAACTAATCTCAGTAAAAAATTCACACAACACAGATAAAGTTATCTGCTATCATTAAGTCTGCTTCGAAATTCATGGACAATTACACTGTACTGCTAACATAATGTAAAAGAACTCACAAACATAACAGTTCACACACACCACAGCAGCAGTTAGTTCAGAAGAAAGTTGTAGAAAAATTTGCATGAATTATGCATACGTGAACTTATAGATACCATAATACGATTGAGTGTGCAAACTTTTAGAAAATAAGTGATATACGCTGTGATTGGATGTTTGCACACCTGTGTGAAAAAAATAAAATAAAACATTTAAAAGAAATGCACATCACTGCCAATCATCTCAACTGCAAAAGCTGGTTAAAAACAAAGCTGTACAGTACATGACAACTCAAAATGCTTCTCAGCTAGTTGCACTTCTTAGAAAAATTATTTAAATAAAATGCATTTAAAGGCATTTACCTCATCGCCCATCATCTCTGCTCGAAGAACTTTTGCGCCGAGCCGATTTAACTCTTCTTCGCTGAGAATGCGAGTTGTTTGCTTCGCAGCTGCCATTTGCTGTGGTTTATGTTGACCTGCATCCGCCTTATCCTGTGCTTTACTGCTGCTGGATGACGCCTCACTGTTCGTACTATCTGTGTCACTGTCCTCAGATGATGCTGCACCACAATGTTCAGCAAAATAAACACTTTAAACATAACACAGCTAGATGCATAAAGCTAGCACAAACATTTCAACTGCTTAACTATTAAGCCAGTGATTCAAACAACTAAAAGTATGAATATGAAATGTTTGGGACATGCTATGTGACAAAACTTTCAGATATATGAACAAGTGATGTTACATGATGTTGGTACTAATTTGTACAAATCACTATGGTCACAGTCATGCACAGGCAATAAATTAAAACAAAGTAGTAAAGTTAACAATAAAGAGTGTGATTCATCAAAAATCTGACTCACGGTAAATGAGTGAGTGAGTAGGGTTTAACGTCACACCCGACACAATATAGGTCATTTCGGGGACAACTTTTTCAGGCAAAATACGCACAAACACAGTAATGGAACACAAAGTTTAACCTCTACAGAAACACAAAACACAAAAAACAAGATAAATTGTAAGAACTCCATTATACATGTGCATATGTAATTAACATAATGATGGCTTCACACAGCAGTTAAACAACGACATTTGAAAATTCACTCTGCAATTAACTGAACAGGCCAAAGATGCATATGACTACATAATCCAATACTTGGGTTTGTTACATTCTAGCAACAACAGAATCTTTAGCAAAACTACCAATATATTTCGTACAATAACAAAGTGTGGAAAGTTAAAACAATTCATGAACATGATAGTTGATATTAGACAAACTCAGCACAATGCTTTACGTTACTCATTGCTGTGAGCAATAACTATCCAAAATGGAACTATAAAAATACACAGTACATGCGCAATTAGCAAAACACAGAATGATCAGTCCAAGTAAAATAATTACATGACTTTGAAGCTTTTCTTGTTGAAATCTGTGAACGTGTAGCTTCAGAAGTCCTAGTAACTGGTTGTGTCTTAACATCAGCAGTTGGCTCTGGCCTTCTGCCTTCGTCGCGACAGACCTTCTTGTCCTTCACCTCAGAATCGTTAAGACTTATAAAACGGGAATCTTTCTTTCGCCACGAGGCCATCGCTCCATAATCTGACAAAGTGTGGTTAGAGTTTGTGCTGCTGCGCTGACTCTCTCCAGGTTGTTGAAAGCGGCTAGAGTAGGATTTAGGATGACTGCTTTGAGAATCTTTCTTCCGCCATGAAGCTGTCTCTTGATAATCTGATGAACTACGACAACAGCTTGTGCTACTTTGCCGACTCTCTCCGGGTCGCTGGAAATGACTCGAGTAAGACTTAAGATGACTGCTTCGTTCATTAGTCTGCGAATGCAACTCAGCTTTCTCTGCTGCCTCAAGTTTTGCCTTCAAAGCCGCGAGAGACTACACGCAAATCCAAACAAGCTATTCTCACTAAACGGAAACAAGATTTGAAACGTTTTGCAAATGCAATATGACATGTTTTTCACTGCCAGTTTAATGCAGTAGGTAAACCACAAGAACAGAAAATTGTTTCAAATAGAACTAAAATGATAAAAATGGAACAAGCACTGATATGTAAAACATCAAAAATCAAGAAACAAAACTGGTCAAGGAAGATACAGAAGCCTGAGATCAAAGAACTAAAAAGGATCAAAACAATGAAAATGAGAAAAAAACATGAAAGCTCTAAATAACAATCCAGAGATTCATGAAGCATACCACTAAACAGACTCAAGGTAATTTAGAAATAATCAACACAAATAACAAGAAATCCACACGTCATCACAGAATCGGACAAACCCCGTATCGCTCAGCTGCTATTTCCTCAAGTGGACGGTTTTCTTCAGCAGCGAGTTCAGTGCATCGCCTGTATGCCTTCTGCCACCAGCTAAGACCCCCATCATTCATGCGTGGCACAGCGGCACCAGACGTCGGTGGTGGGGGCGGGTTGTGATCAGGATGCTCTGGTGGCAGTCCGATGCCTCCGTCCTTCCAGTACGGATTCAGCTCCCGGCTGCTCCGGACTTCATCTAACGCATCTGCTTCCGCTTGCCGTGCCTCGGCCTTGGCGTTTCTCTTCCGTCTGGCTTCAGCAGCTAATGAAAAGATGTCAGCAACCTCATCAGTCATCCAGCTGTCACGCTGGCAGACATCAACACATCAAACTGAGATGCACACAAAATAATTTATTTAGCCTTTATTAATTACTTGCTCACACTTGCTGCAGCAGATGCCCTGCACAACTGAATTGTCCCATCCCATCAGCTTCCCTACAGCATACAAGGTCCAAAAATGGCACCTCCGTCACTAGGATACTTTCTGATGTAAGCAAGCACGGTTGCCCATGCTGTATTACACAGCACAGATGGCTGCTAATTTTCACCACAAATACCAAATGCAAAATTTCTGCAAACGTTTTTGCCAAAAGCACTTCCTGATGGTACAAAGTATTCATCACAAACTGGAGCTAATCTTTTCTTTTGCAATTTACGTAGGCTCTCCAATGCCATGACCCAAAATTCAGATGCCACATAAAAAAATACCAGCTCAAACTTATTACACTGTTACATATACCGAATGAAAAAATATTATGTTGAATTAGTGAATGAATAGACAATACAGAAAAAATAATAATGCTATGCGAAATACAGTGCAACTCTTTTAACTCTTTAGTGAAACTTACCTATAACCAGTCAGCAAGGAAATGAATCATATAAGCTAAATGGTGAGTATGCTAAACAGCCATTTCTCACATACAAAGCTATATCTGGTTAGCATTATTAGCATTATTACAACGGGTAACTGTTGTAAAACATAAGGTCTTCCGGACTATCATTCCAGGCAGCCTAAAAAGATTACTTCTACCTCAATACAGATTACAGATGGAAAGAGCACATACTTCAAGCCTTGGACCAACAATTCTCTTTGCAGCCTGATCAGCTGAAGATGTTGACTGAATTGTCGCTGGAGATGCAGTCTTCTCCTGCCAAACCAGCTTATCATCACCTTCCTGTACAGCATATTAGCAAACACTGCCTCTATGCTTTCTTGTTTTTCAAACATGAGACACACACAGAGTGAGCGAGGGAATAGTTTTACATCCCGCTCAACACATAATTGGTCATATCAGGAATATCACTGCAGGCACCGCTAATGACAGCAATAGTCAACAGCAAAGCATCAAACAAACTAACACCAAAAACATGAATTACTACAATAACCTACTTGGTACCTACATACACATACAAATGAACATAATACTAATCAACAAGTGATGCATATACAAGTCTAATTATACCAATATAAAACTAAAAGTTGGTTTTGGAGCCTTCTATGCAAAGAAATGGATTAGGCCTATTCTACAGCTCACAGGACCTGAACCGGACACAAACAGACAAACAGATAAATGTTCACAACACACTACCAGTAATATGTCCTGTATTGTACTACTGTTAATTGCAGCTGCTAAGACTCGGTGCACCAATGCATCAACACACTGATAATATACTCAGACTGGCACAATGATAACAAGCATTATAACACTGCAACATGCCACAGTCAATGATCCATAATATATGTTTGCAAAATGCAAACATTAATCGATTTAGAGCTATAAACTACAAAAAAATGTTCTATCTGAAACATTCTGCAAAATCGGAACTCCAACATCTTAAGATTTCTGGCTCTAAATCAAATTTCTCAGATCCTCCTCAAAGCACTAAATTAAATTCATACTACTAAACATAATCCTTCATCATTCTTTGCATATGCATCACACAGCCATCCTTTTTTTCAACTGAAAGCACATATTGTTCACTTGTCTCACCTAATAGAAAGTTTGTTTGAACTGTATCGCCAACATACCATTTCTGGCTGACAATCTAGATGATCAAAAAAGTTAAAACATTATTTTGTGCAATATTTCTCCCAAAATTGAGTTAAGATAATCAGTGTCTAACCAGTAGCAATAAAAATACAAGAAATTTAAGCTAATGCTCACAAGATGCACAAAAGCCTATAGCAGTTCCTGTTCGCAAACTGTCTGTCTATCTTCAGCCATTTCATCGCAGTTCATTCTTGGAGTGTGTGCTGCAGCCGAAGATCGCAAAAATCAATAAAAAACCCTTCTTTTGGAAGTTCAGGGTCTTTCAAAGTCATCAATGTTGACACGACTAAAAAGCTCATCACTAGTGTTTGTTGTGATAGGCAGCATGCCCATGCTTATCTGCAACTGTTTTCACGAAAGACTGGCCAACAACAGTAAAATAGTGACTTCTATGGAGGTACTACTCTTTGATGTCCTCTTGCGCAGGTTTCCTTGAACCTAAAATATCAAGACTTAGACTGTCAAAATCTACGTTCAATGCCGAAAACTTCATATGCAGCTTCTCCGTGTCTATCTCAATTGATTTTGGCGCAATTCACTCTTGAAATGTGTCTCACAACCCAGAATCACCAAAAATCGATAAAAATCCCTTATTTTGGTGCTCAAGGTCATGCAAGGTCATTGAATTCGGTGGCAATCAAAAGCCAGCATATGACTTCCTATTAGTGATTAATAATAATCTAGGCCCTATCTCACACCGTTACTGAGATACCATACAGCGACTTATTAGCTAAAAATCACAAATTTTTCCTACCTCCCTCTCATTTAGCACCCTCGTTCAGGGTGACCCTATTCAAATTTATGGAAAAGCTTTATGGTTCCTGAAACTAGAGTCTTCCAGGCAGTCGATGGAGAAAATTTGGTGATCCTAGCTTGCACCATTTTTGACTGATCCACCCGTGTGACAGACAGAGAAACAGACAGACAGAATTGTGATGGCTAAGACGCACTAAACACTGTAGCTGCTTTTGCACATGAAAACTATAATCTAATGCATGAAGTTCTGTTGTTTCTTGTTTATCATACTTACCGAGTCCGAACTGCTATGCTTCTTCTTCTTCTTCTTTGACTTTTCCTTTTTGTGCTTTTTCTTCTTCTTCTGACTAGAAAGTGCATCTTGCAAAGCCTGTTATCCACAAATTAACAAAATTAAATGTAAATTACAATAGCAACTACGACCAAGAAAAAACGTTAATACCAGGCATCAAATTGTCGTGAACTTCAAGAACTAACGATAGTCATCGGCAGAATTTCACATCATAAGCATTATCAGATTATATTACACAGTCATCATTGGAAACACTGACATGGAATTTCTAGTTAGTTCCTTGCTATCTATAAAATGTGGCTATCCCCACAAATCTGGAATCGAAATCGGGTGCAACTTCCCCCAGTTTTTGGGCTCCAGTTCTCCCCATTTCTGACTCAAGTTTTCCCCTCTATTTTAGACTTCTTTCCATTTCCCCTTAAGGGAAAAAATTTGTTAAGGGTGTAGATTAAAAATTAGGGGAAAGTGAAAATAGGGAAATAAGTTTTTTAGGGAAGAAACTGGAAAAATAGGGGAAAATGAAATATAAGGGGGATTTTGGATTTCTGTTGATGACTCCTCAAACAGGTAGTAGAAAACAGAAAATGAATATTTTGTGCGTAATTCTTCAAACAAAAAAGATGCATTCATGACTAAAACACTGTATTTTATTAGAAACCACAATAGCAACAACAAGAACAACACATTTAACATAGTTCGTCTGCTAAATAAAAGTACAACACAAATATGTACTTATTTAAAACTCCTGAGACGAAAGCAGACTTAATAAATATCATCACATCTCTACGGTTTCTCGGCGTTAAGTTTTGTCAACAAATTGAATAACAGTGAACTTTTTGGAGGTTTGCTTTCTAATTTCACGTCAATTTACGTCAAAGCATGAACGCATGTTTCATTCTTCAGAACGATGAGGTTATTTGTTGTAGAAAAAAAGATTTTCACGCACGAAAACTCACAAGAGAAATACTCGCTGAAGGCTAGATGTGGCAGATTAACAGCGGCAGTTCATTGCTATTGCTATTGAACTGTCCGCTGTCACCGTCAGCTAACAGATGCCCAGAAAAATCTCACATGTATCAAATTCTTTAGTTTTTAAAACCTCTAATAACTGTGACCTTTAATTTTTTAAGTGAACTGAAGCACACTGGATACTCCTGCCCTGGAAATAGTTCTCGCCATGTGTGTCTTATAATTTTCTAATTACGAGCCAATATATATTGGACTGCAACAGACAGATGGTTGAGACGCATCATGTCGCTATAGTTCTGCGCACTAATGCTAATTTCTACCTTTATCAAAATATCCAAACATGACAATAAGCAAAGGCTCCACATTTTGAGTAAAATAAATTCAAACTGATTCACACAAGAGCTAAAATTTAACAGAATAATGTTACTGAGCTTTCACTACCTGTTCATCGTGTTTGATACGTTCATCGACAGACTGCAACATCCAAGTACCTTCGCCTTGCTGCCGAGCACGTTCTTTCTTTCTAGCTTTCCGCTCATGCTCTGCTTCCGCCTGCAATACAAAAACACATCACCTGCTGGAGAAATTTCACCAGCCTTTTATCAGATCGCAAGCTTACAAAATACAATAATCGTGCCCTCATTCTCAAATACAATAATCGTGCCCTCATTCTCAATCGAATAGTGCTTACTTCTTTCAAAATATGACTTCGCTCTTTCTTACGAATTTCTCTAAGTTTCTGCTTTTCTGTTGCACTTTCAAAAGACACCAATTCAGCCATGTTTGTTTATTGTTTACATAGATCGCATAAGTGCGACATAGATCATATAAAAAGTTTTTAACGTAGCATTAGCTCAGCCTGACGGACGTAGGCTGCAACGTAATTCAACAAAAATACCGCGCACGGCGTACGATATCAACCATTTTGAGACTAGATGCGATAGTTTGAGAATGCGCAAAAACATTTATCACCATGAACTAGATTTAGGTCGCTGATTAAGAACAAGAAGCCCAGTTGTCGCTTGGATAGCCGACCTTCAGTCATCCAAAGTCAATGATTTCCATCTAATCTGACAGGGCGTATGCCACTTCCTAGTTCCTACTGGTGACTAATAGTAACCAGGCCGAATCTCTCACCGTTTCCGAGATATGGCCACTTATACCTTGAAACATTCCATTCCATAGTACGTTGACTCTTCAAGGTCATCCAAGGTCAATGATGTATATATCATTTGAAAACCAGTATGCGACTTCCTATTAGCAACCTAAGCCCTATCTTGCACAGTTTAGCCACAGTACATCTGTGACGGATGAACGGACGAACAACAATGACAACAGCTTGACAGTTAATTAAGTACGGTCTGCTAAAAAGCCCAGCTGTCGCTAAAGTGGACCGACCGTACCAACTATATACAAAGGCCAGCGTCCAACTGTCAGTCCGGGAAAAAAAGCGATTCTATGGAGTGTTTTCATTCTCATGCATGCTGTGGTGACGCTGCAATATCAAATGCTAAAATCAACGCCTGCATACGGTACGTAATTCTGCGCACATGGGCGATTGCTGAAGTCAGCAATTTTGCATTCAACAGGCAGCAACTATCCATTCAAAATTACCGGTACGGCAAAAACTATGTATTAGAGACATGCTTAGCCTACTATTGACACCTTACGTGGTCATCACTCATCACCCTATACAACAGTATCATCTACGACATCCTACAACGTACCGCTTAGCCACAATACATACGTTACAGAAAGACAAGACAGACGACATACTGTATCTGAGACTCAACCTAACGGTCGACCAAAAACGGAAAGCATCATGAAGTCAACATTTAATAAATTAATAGTTGAGAACTATGATGAGACTAACTGGTCTAAAAAACTAAACCAAAAGGACAAACCTCAGGCTTTTTATGTCTTGTGAAATTTATAATAAAAATTACATTATATTCAACTTAATATTTTAATCATGACTTGTGACTGTTGACACGATAACATCACGTCATCCACTCCTCACAAAAAGACACAATAGAGAATGGTGTACGATTTTATTTGTACACTACAACTTAAAAAGCCTTTTTCAAAACTTTTTAAAAGCACCCAAAAATTTTCTTCCAAAAACTAAATCTTTTTCCAGCACTGGAATACACCAGTTTGTATTTTTCATTACGCTTACAGGTATGTCTGGAGCTCAACAATAGAAGTGTACCAATATTTATTGCTTATGTCATGTATTGGGACGTTTCGCCACTAGCCTGGATATTTAGCTTTCAACTTTTGCCCTCTGACATTTCGCCTGCTAGAAACTACGACGAAAACGGACAGACGGCAAAGATAATAGGAAAGACAACAAATGGTAGAAGACGAACGATATGAAGAAGACAATGGCAATGACGACATCGTCTTCTCTGTTATCTGCACTTTTAGTGGGCGAAACGTCCAGGCTAGGCACAAAAACGTCTGAAATTCCTATGTCTTTTTTCCACACACATATGACTTGCACTGACAACTCACAATCACATAATTTTTATCATCTTGACAGATATATTATAATCACACATAACATATTTATTACATATTAGCAAAATATTTATCAATACATACAAAAACAGCTCTATTATAACATTAATGTTATCTACTGCCAAACTACCTTGGGTTATCTTACTGAAGAAACTAAGCAGATTGATGGAGTGAGGGCAGGTATATCAAACATGAAAGCACCAGGTCCACATATCATTTTACATAGCCAGTCCTGACTCCTGAGAGAAACTTAGTTATAACGTGGGAATGTTCCTCTGAGATGATATACAAAATGACCACATCTGCAAAAGTAGCTTTAATACATGTGATTATTCATATCATATCTCATGTTAGTAAGTTACCGAAAGCATTATCTGCATATTATAATCGTGTAACAATAAATCGTGACAAATATGTACATTTTGTTTGTCAAGCAATAATTAACAAAACGACACAATCTGCTACTAAATAGTTGATAATATAGGCCTAAGGTAAAGTTTGATGACATTTCATGTCAAATTCTAAGAAAAAACCAACCAATGATTATAACTATGAAATGTCTGTTAGGCCTATATTCACAAAGAAAAACATGAAACACGCTTTGCAGAACAATAAAGCAAACTATTCAAAATATTAAACAATGCTTCTTATTAGCTTTTATCATCACAAATCTATGTACGCTAACAGCAGACACTCATTGCCATTTGAATTTACACTGGGTCACATTTTTTCAGTAATGTAACAATATGTACATACACACACACTATTTCTTAAATGGCTGGCTATTTTTCAGGTGAGCCCACAGTAGCCAGATAGCCCCTAACTCTATCCACACTTATGCTGAACCTGGGAATCTCATAAAAAAGGCCAAAACATTTCAAATCCTCCTTGACATAATCCCACCATGCAATCAGTCAATGTATCTATTTCTATCAATCTTTACAGGGTGGTGCAAAAAATGGCAAAAAGTTGACGGCAACATAATTCTGCAACAGTATGTCATAGAATCATGCAGTTTTCATCATGATGTTCCGAAAGAAATTGCTCACATGAAAAAACCAGTGTTTGAATAAGGCAATTAAATATTTTTGTTTTGCTGCTGGCAAGTGAGCTGTACGAAAAACATCAACCACTACATCTTTTTGGACCACCCTGTATATTGTCACATGTCACACAATGCTGGACTGAATCAGCAGCATCTCACAACATGCGCTAACAGCAAACAATGGCAAGTAATAACTAATAATAGAAACACGTCCATGCAGTAAAGTTAAGTTATCAAGTCACTGAAGATTGGTGACTTCCAATTAAAAATTACAGCACTTCTGCACTTACAATTAAGTATAGGAAGAAAAAATAGGCACAATTTCAGCATAACACAATGTGTTGCAGCATCATAACTACAAAAATAAAAAAAATATCTCCCAAGATGTATAAACAACTATACATTAAAGAGAAAAATAGAATACAGACTCTCATATATAATATAACTGGTAAGTTTTGAGAACGATGACAATGAAACAGTTAACCAATAAACAAATAAAAGCAATAAGAATGGTGCATGTTTCAACAGGCCCGCCAAAAGGGTGCAGTGGGGGGATAAGCTACCCCGGGTTCCGCAACGTTTGGGGGCCCCGCCGTCGCTCAGAAATATAAAGTACACC
>Ga0209454_1001785_pt1 | contig 13957 bp, 12 predicted proteins | sample WorMetHERISLAND1_2_FD_187400 | JGI IMG/M metagenome (GOLD analysis project Ga0209454, IMG submission 187400) | Marine gutless worms symbiont microbial communities from Max Planck institute for Marine Microbiology, Germany - Olavius geniculatus... | ecosystem: Host-associated > Annelida >...
TTCCCAGACATACGTTTCATCTACACCTCGAAGAATGTGAATTCAGATTCAATCATCGGGAGGAAAACTTATTGATATAATACTCATTTTACTGAGAGAAAATCCTCTCTAAAGTTATCTAGACCCCTTGTTAATCCTGAAAATCCTGTGAATCCTGTACTATTAGGAGACAAGCTCGGAGGTTTGGGTTTATTCCTTTTCCACGGACTAAATGTCAACACGCCCCCTAAGATTCATCGGCCTTGCGGGTTGAAAAATCCCAAGGAGGGGACTCTATCGAGGTCCCGGCAAAGGCTTTGAACTTCGGCCCGGATCAGTGGCGCCCGGTATGGCCGAATCCGCCGCTACCGCGCTGGGAGTCGGTAAAATCGGTGACCACCTGCAGGTCCGCATGCAGGACCGGGACCAGCGCCAGCTGGGCGATCCGCTCGCCGACCGCGATACGGAACCGGTGGTGGCCCCGGTTCCAACAGGAGACGTAGAGCGGTCCCTGATAGTCGGAATCGATCAGGCCGACCAGGTTACCCAGGACGATTCCGTGCTGATGCCCCAATCCCGAACGCGGCAGGATCAGGGCCGCAAGACCCGGCTCGGCGATATGGATCGCCATGCCGGTAGGGATCAGCTCGCACTGTCCGGGGTCCAGGTTCAGCGGCCCCTCGAGCATCGCCCGCAGGTCCAGGCCCGCGGAGCCCGCGGTAGCGTACTCCGGCAAGGGATAGTCCCGGCCCAGCCGGGCATCAAGTATCCTGACTTGCAGCTTGTGCAAGGTAGCGCTCCACGATCAGGTCGGCCAGAGCGTCGGCCAGCCGGCTCTTGGGGCTGAGGGGCAACGATCTGCGCCCGCCGGGCCACAGCACCAGCAGGGCGTTCTCCGCGCGGTCGAATCCCCCGGTCTCGCCGCCGACCAGATTGGCCGCGATCATGTCCAGTCCTTTGGTCGCGAGCTTGGTACGCGCGTGTTCCTCCAGGTCCTGGGTCTCGGCGGCGAAGCCGACGGTGAAGGGACCCTGGGCCAGGGCGGCGACCTGGGCCAGGATGTCCGGGTTCTTGACCAGGCGCAGGTTCAGCTCCGCCTGGTCCTTTTTGATTTTTTCCACTGCTGGCGCCTGGGGACGATAGTCGGAGACCGCCGCGGTGGCGACGAAGAGATCACAGTCCCCGATCCGCGCTATCACCGCTGCCTCCATCTCCAATGCCGACTCCACCGGCACCCGCTCCACTCCGGGGGGCGTGGCCAGGGCGCTCGGCCCGCTGACCAGGATCACCTCGGCACCGTGGGCGGCGAGGGACCCGGCCAGCGTGTACCCCATATGGCCGGAGCTGCGATTGCTGATGTAACGAACCGGGTCCAGGGCCTCCCGGGTAGGGCCCGCGGTGATCAGGACCCGCCTTTCCGCGAGCGGTCTTTCCACACGCCGGGAGCCGGCGCCGAGAGAAAGGGCATCCAGGATCTCGCCGGGCTCCAGCATACGTCCGGGACCCCATTCGCCACAGGCCTGATCGCCTGACCCCGGACCCAGGATCCGCACCCCCCGCTCCCGCAACCGGGCCAGATTCTCCTGGGTGGCCGGATGGCGCCACATGCGATGATTCATGGCCGGGGCCAGGACGAGCGGCGCCGTGGTGGCCAGGGCGAGGGTGGTTAGCAGATCGTCGGCCAGGCCAACCGCCAGGCGCGCCATCAGGTCGGCGGTCGCGGGCGCCACCAGCACCAGATCCGCCCAACGCGCGAGCTCGATATGGTCCATTCCTGCCTCCGCGTCCGGATCCAGGAGGTCGCAGCGGACCTCATGGCCGGAGAGCGCCTGCAGCGTCAGGGGCGTCATGAAGGAGCGGGCCGCGGCCGTCATGACCACGCGTACCTCCGCTTCACGTTCGCGCAGGCGTCGCACCAGCTCGGCCGCTTTGTAGGCCGCGATCCCGCCGCTCACGCCCAGCAGTATCTTGCTGCTCACGGGGTCAATGTACCAAGTGGGGGTGTGAGTTGTGGGGGGTTAAAAAATCCCCTCTCCGGGATTTTTCAAAACCCCTGATTCCGCGACATTATCCACTACCCGAGCTTCGTGGGGGCGAAAAAATTTTCGCCCCTACCGTCTCCTATGGGTTGAGCGAGTTGAGCAGACCCGCTTACCCGCCCATAATGTCTACGAAGAACGATCTCAACGGAACTATCGACGGCGCCACTGCGTATCCACGCGGAGTGTAGGTCACGCCCTGGAGCTGCAAGTGATCGCCGTCATCTTCGCCCACAACTTTCGGTTTGGTTTTTACGGATGAAGAGAACGACATCCCCTCCCATCGAGTCTTCCATTAAAAATATCAGAATCCTGGCCGGTGACAGCCGGGAAGTGCTTCCCTTGCTCGAATCGGAAACCATCCAGTGCTGCGTCACCTCCCCGCCTTACTGGGGGCTGCGCGATTACGATCATCCATCCCAGGTGGGGGCCGAAGAATCGCCGGAACACTATGTCGAGAATCTGGTCGCCATTTTCCGCGAAGTCCGCAGAGTATTATGCAAAGATGGGACGCTATGGCTGAACGTGGGAGACGGCTACGCCCGCAACGGCGGCACGGGGATATGCGGTCCGAACGCCAAGGTGGGAAATACCAGAAAACTCATTCAGAAACGAAATTGCAAGGTACCAGACTGTTGGGTAGTGCGTCAGTTTGGGCGCATGTGCATACGCATGGTTAGGTTTTGCCGGTTCGCTGACGCCCTGCGGATGTTGGGCTAAGCGATGGACAAAACGGCGGCGGGCTGTGGCTCGCCGTCGCCAGAAGGTGTAATTGTTCAAACTGACGCACTACCGACTGTTGGGGTCTGAAAGACCGCGACCTGATCGGTCTTCCATGGCGGGTTGTATTCGCGTTACAAGCCGATGGCTGGATACTCCGCTCTAAAATCACTTGGATCAAGAAGGCGCCTATGCCGGAGAGCGTCAAAAACCGCCCGTCGGGCGCAACCGAGGAGATTTTCCTACTGGCCAATGCAGCCAATTACTACTACGACAATGAAGCGATACGGGAGAGCTCGGGGGCAAACTTGAGAAATTACTGGGTGCTGGGACCCGATGTCAGTGAAACGCGCCATCCGGCAGTCTTTCCTCAGGAGCTCGCGCGCCGATGTATATTGCTCGGCAGTCGCCCTGGGGATGCGGTTCTCGATCCATTCTCGGGCTCCGGAACCACGGGAGCCGTGGCGGAGGAATTGCAGCGCAAAGCGGTTTTGATCGAGCTCAATGACCAATACGTCCGGCAATCGGAAGAGAGACTACGCAAAGGCATCCAGGAGTCACTCCGGATCTGATGAGTATGAAAAAGTTAGCCACCCTCCGTGCTGGTTATCACAACCGAATCGGATCGCAGCTGGTGCGGTTTTCGAGTAAAGGGGAAATAACTTATCCCAATTTCGCCGACGGTAGCAGCCAAACGAGCATTGAGATTGCAAGGCATATCTCAGCGGCACTTCGGTTCGATAAGGTTACGGAACGCATTGATGGACAGACCGCCGGCAGTTTGTTCGAGACCTTGACGTGCGAGTTTATTGCCAGCGCATTATCGACACCTGAGCACTTTGGTCTCACTGGTCAAAACCGATCCGAACCTGGCTGCGGCATTGGGACATGGCTATATCGTGACACCCGACATCGTGATCGTTCGTCGACCTGTAACCGAAGACGAAATCAACCATCACGAGGCCCTGATTGAAGTCGATGAGCCCACCGCCAAGCTAACGCAATTCCGGGCAAGCAACCAATCCGAATCGCCGGCCCGGCCTTTCCTGCACGCCAGCGTTTCATGCAAATGGACAATCCGTAGCGACCGTTCGCAGAATACCCGCACCGAGGCGCTCAACCTCATCCGTAACCGCAAAGGCCCCCTGCCACACATCGTTGCTGTCACCGCCGAACCACTTCCAATGCGCATTGCCTCGCTGGCGCTCGGTACCGGCGATTTGGATTGCGTCTATCATTTTGCCTTACCGGAGCTGCGTGCGGCATGCGCCGCAGTCGCCCGCGGTGAGGATCAGTTGGAAATACTGGATACGATGATTCAAGGCAACCGCCTGCGCGATATCAGTGACCTTCCATTCGATTTGGCTGTTTGATTGGGACTGCTTTTCTCCCCTTGCGCGCTTGTCAGAGCTGCGCCAACGCTTGCAACTGATGAGGATAGGGAATCCAAGCATTTAGGGAAGGAACCGGGACACTATCCATTACCATTGACCGCTACCTACCGGAGGGGAGATGTCGATCACGGAGTGGCCGGAGGAGGAGCGGCCGCGGGAGAAGCTGTTGTCCCGCGGCGCCCAGGCCCTTACCGACGCCGAGCTGTTGGCGATCTTTCTCCGCACCGGTGTCTCGGGAAAGAGCGCGGTGGACCTGGCCCGAGACCTGCTCGCGGAGCTGGGGGGACTCAAGGGCCTGTTCGGCGCGGACCAGAAAGGCTTTTGCAGGGTCAGGGGCCTGGGCAAGGCAAAGTACGCCCAGGTGCAGGCCATGCTGGCATTGAGCCGCCGCTATCTGGAGGAGGAGATCAAGGACCGGGATCTGTTGACCAGCCCGGAAACGACGCGCGCCTATCTCAAGGCCCAGCTGTACCACCATGCGCGCGAGGTCTTCGCCTGCGTCTTTCTCGACAACCGCCACCGCGTGATCCGTTGTGAAGAGCTCTTCCATGGCACCATCGACGGCGCTAATGTGCATCCGCGTGAAGTCGTGCGGCGCGCCCTGGAGCTGCACGCGGCCGCCGTCATCTTCGCCCACAACCACCCCTCGGGCGTCACCGAGGCGAGCCAGGCGGACCTGCGGATCACACAACGCCTGAAGGATGCCCTCGCCCTGGTGGACGTGCGGGTGCTCGATCACTTCATCGTCGGCGAAGGGGATGCCGCGTCCTTGGCCGAGCAGGGGTTATTATAATCTATGCACAATCGGGGATGCCCAGGGACAACTACCCAAAATGACTACACCACCTCCACTTGTAGAACGCTGGAATAGACAGGGGTAACGGCGTGATCAGTACCGCGGAACAATCCAGGATCGGCGTTGACGATTATCTGGCGGGTGAGGAGACCGCGCCGATCAAGCATGAGTATGTCGCCGGCGAGGTCTTTGCGATGGCCGGTGCCGGCGAGGCCCACGTCACCGTCGCCGGCAATCTGTTTGCCGTGCTGCGCAACCACGTCCGCGGCAGCCCTTGTCGAGTCTATATCGCGGACATGAAGGTGCGGGTCGAGCCGGCGGACGCCTTCTACTACCCGGATGTATTCGTCACCTGCGATCCCAGCGACAGCCGGGAGAAGCGATTCAAGCTCAACCCGATCCTGGTGATCGAGGTCCTGTCCGACTCCACCGCCGCCTTTGACCGCGGGACCAAGTTCGCCCATTATCGGCAGCTCGATTCGCTACGGGAATATGTGCTCATCGAGCCGGAGCGGCTATCTGTCGATAGCTTCCGCCGCAACGCCGAGGGGGACTGGGTCCTGCACCCGGTTGCCGAAGGGGGGGAGCTGGTGCTTACCTCCATCGACTTCCGTTGCCCGGTGGCCGCGGTTTATGAAGACGTGACGCTCGATTGAAGGGTGCTTCCCCCTGGAATCCCGATCCGAATGTTAAGGGGTAACAGCGTGATTAGTACCGCAGAACAATCCAGGATCGGCGTTGACGATTATCTGGCGGGTGAGGAGACCGCGTCGATCAAGCATGAGTATGTCGCCGGCGAGGTCTTTGCGATGGCCGGTGCCGGCGAGGCCCACGTCACCGTCGCGCTCAACCTGGCCACCATGCTACGCAACCACGTCCGCGGTAGCCCTTGTCGAGTCTATATCGCGGACATGAAGGTGCGGGTCGAGCCGGCGGATGCCTTCTACTACCCGGATGTATTCGTCACCTGCGATCCCGCCGACAGCCGGGAGAAGCGATTCAAGCGCAACCCGATCCTGGTGATCGAGGTCCTGTCCGACTCCACCGCCGCCTTCGACCGCGGGACCAAGTTCGCCCATTATCGGCAGCTCGATTCGCTGCGGGAATATGTGCTCATCGAGCCGGAGCGGCTATCTGTCGATAGCTTCCGCCGCAACGCCGAGGGGGACTGGGTCCTGTACCCGGTTGCCGAAGGGGGGGAGCTGGTGCTTACCTCCATCGACTTCCGTTGCCCGGTGGCCGCGGTTTATGAAGACGTGACGCTCGGCTGAAGGGAGTCCTCGATCCAAATGACGACTACCCCGGAGACCTTCCGTGCCCAGGCCATGGCGCGTGGACTATCCAGGAGAGCACTGGAGCCCGACCCCATCCGTCAGTTCCGGCATTGGTACGAGGAGGCGATCGCTACCGGCATTCCCGAGCCCAACGCCATGAGCCTGGCGACGGTGGCCGCGGACGGCCAGCCCTGGGTGCGCACCGTGCTGCTCAAGCTCTATGACGAGGCCGGCTTCGTGTTCTTTACCAATTACGAGAGCCGCAAGTCCGAACAGATGGCGGGGCAACCCAAGGTCGCCTTGCTCTTGCCCTGGGTTGCGCTGGCCAGACAAGTCCAGATCACGGGCAGGGCCGGCCGGATTTCGACCGCCGAGTCCCTCAAATACTTCGCCACCCGTCCCCGAGGTAGCCGGATCGGCACCTGGGCCTCGCCTCAGAGCCGGGTCATCGGCTCCCGCTCCCTGCTGGATGCCAAGGTGGACGAGGTACAGCGCAAGTTTTCCCGCGGCGAAGTCCCTTTGCCCAGCTTCTGGGGCGGCTTCCGGGTGGAGCCCGACACCATCGAGTTCTGGCAGGGCCGGGAGAGCCGGCTGCACGACCGTTTTCTTTACAGCCGCGCCCATCAGGGCGGTTGGCGCATCGAGCGGTTGGCGCCTTGAGGAGATCCTGAAAGATATCTTCCTTGTGGGCCTGGGGTCAGCCTCCAGCCAGCTCGCGAACCGCCTCCTGGTTGAGGCGATCGATGTCGTCCCCCAGCAAGGTGTTCAGGACCGCGGCCATTGGGATACTCAAGAATAGGGGCTGTCTGATCCGGCGCGATGAACACCAGACCCAGATCCCGCAATGCATCGAGTGAGGCACTAAGCCTGTGCGCGTCGACAACCGCCTTACCGACCAGCTCTTCGATCCCTGACATGAGCTCATCCTTATCAATCTCTAGGTTCCCTTCCACGGCTCCCAATCGGTCCTGCATCAGAAATTCGAACACGAACTGTAATAACACCATCCTGGCGACCGGATCTGCCTGTACCGGATCGAGCAAAATCTCGAATGCAGCCCGCCGCCAGTCCTCCGATGCCCGCATCTGCTCGATGTCTCCCACATCGATGCGAAGAGGTCGTACATGTCTCCGTCCGGCGGTGCGTCCCAAGAGCAGGCGCAGAAAGGACCGCAGCAGTGGCGGGAAACAGGCCGTGGCGAAGGCGATCCGATCAAGGTCGTGCGCGCTCCCGCAACGCACCCCGTGATAGTGAAAAAACCGGTGTAGGAAGCGATACGTTTCGTCGAAATCCTGGCTTTTGTATCCCTCCTTCTCATGGAGAAAGTGGTCGGCAAGATCGGACTCCGGCCATGACCCCGGTTTCCCGTCCCCGCCGATCGGGGCCTCCGGTAGGATCCGGTCGGCCTCGATTTGACGTCCCAGGGCACCCAGCAGGATCTGTGCCCTGGTCTCCCTATCCTCTCGCATGAGCCGCAGCAGCAGGGGTACGGAAAGGACGAGGGCCCCTCCCGGCGGCCTCTCCAATACCTCGAAGGGGTCTAACAACAGGCATGGGAGGTCCGGCGACATGTCCGCCGGCGGTGTGGCGTCCGCTTCGCCGTCGACCACGAGGATGTCCAGGCGCGCCTGGGCCCCACGCCTGAGTCCCGGCAACCAGATGGGAGCCAAGTCCGGTAGGCTGGCCCGGATACACCAGGATTCGTCTCGGGTCTCTACGTGTCCTGGGTCGTGTCCCAGAAACTGGGCAAACGCGATTGCGAAGCGCTCCACGCCCTCCTGATCGATCCTGGGCTTCCGCTTCCACATCCACCACAGGGCGCCGATAAGCTGTTTGGCGCCGAGGTCATCTGATGGGGGCATCCAGTCCGTGAAATCCATCGGCGCTCCCGGTTCCTGCCGCAGCCACTCAAGTACCATCGGCGTCGGCGTGTTCCCATAGGGCCAATTCCTCGCCCGTGGGAGCTGGTCCATCGTATGACCGCCGAAGGCCTGGGTCTCGCCTGCTTCGACTTCCTGCTCCGCGTCGCGCAACCTGCCCTCGGCGAGCGGTAGACTATCCAGGCTCTCCATGGGAATTCCATCGATTGCTGCGGCGACTGTATCCAGCCCCAGTGCCATCGCTCGTCGCTTAACCATCCAGGCCTTATCTCTGACAGGTTCCGCACGTTTCTGTCGTTCCTTATCCAGCTCGTCTTTGAGCCGGTCCGCGGGTTCTTCGCTCTCCTTGCGAAAACCTTCGCACCCGAGCAACCGCTCGGCCGCGAGGAACTCCCCGGAATCGATCAGCTCCTGCCATACCTCATGAGCAGCCTGCGGAGACGCCAGCCCGGCGAGGAGATACTTCCGCATCAGGTCCTCGTCGAGCTGGTCGGATCGCCCCAGGAGTATCCAGAGCCGGGGGAATCGCCAGGTATCTTGCCAGTGCTCGAGTAGCTCGCTCAGGTCTGCGTCCACAGGACCTCCAAACTCGTTTTCATCGCCTCGAATACCGGTCGACTAATAATGCGGTCAGGATGGTCGGGGTCGACTTCGATCGCAGCGATCCGTTCCTCGATCTCTCGCCCCAACGCCAGCGCCCGGGTCTCCAGATAGTGCTCTTCATCGACAGCCGCGAGCTTCTCGCTACGCGCAGCCCAGTCCTGGGCGCTACCAATAATCTGGTCGATTGCGGATACACAACGCTGTCGCCGCGTGCCCTCGATGTGCTTGTTACGCACTAATGATGGATTACGCTGATGTACTAACGGCTCAACCCATGCGAGTACGGCTTCGCCCTTGTCGAGCCGGTCATCTCTCAGCGCTTTCAACCAGCCTGCGGTACCGGCGATGTCTTGGCTCTCGACCAGGCCCAATAGCCTGCCTATCCTGCCCTCGGGTCGCATGAGCTCCTCCTTGGCCCATTTGCCGACCGTAAAATGGAACCCGGACATGATCTGATCGAGCTTCGCGATCGCATCCAGAAGTTGGGTATGGGCCTGGTTCTGCTCATCGCGTAGAGTGTGTTCCTTGCGTCGTGCTTCCAGCCTTTCCAGCGGGATTGCCTGGCCCTCCTTCTGCCAGAAACGCATCAACAGGCTGTTCCAATCCTTCCATGGATCCGGCACCTGCGGCTCGAGCTCGCGAAGGACATCGTTGGCATCCGAGACCGCGCGAACCAGCAGCTCGAGCGTCGCGATACAGCTCCAGGCTACGGCCTGATCCGGATCCTTTTTGCAGTCATAGGCCCCCAAAAGCAGCACCGAACGATCTCCCGGATAGTCTTTCATGCCGCAGACTGCAGCGGCCTTTGCCAGCTCGAGCGTCGGCAACCCATCTCCAGCCAATCGGTGATCGCCGCTCAACAGCAGAGCCGTCTCCACGAATCCCTGGTTCTGCCATCGTTCCCGAATCAGCCAGGCACGCCACCGGTCGTACTCCTGCCGATCAGGACCCAGCTCCTCTGATCCGACCTCCAGACTCAGGAGAGTCGCGACCGCCCGGTGGCCGAGTTCCGGGGGCAGGAATCGGACGAAGGCGCCGAAAAGCTCCCAACGGCCTTTATCCAAGGCGAGCAGGGCCGCATCTCTCAACATATGTTCGATAGAGACATCCGATTCTTCCCTCTTGGAATCGTCGTCCGAGACCTTGCCCTTTTCGAAGAGGCGTTGCAGGTCTCTGCTGTCCTGGCTGGTCAGCCCCCCGAGTACGGGAGATTGAGTATCACCCGTCGATCCTCGCGATGGGCGGATAAGGCCCCTTGGTGATGATCGAATAGCCGGAAGACCTCCGCGGCAAAATCCGGGCTCTGTACCAGGACACCCCCCTCCAGGCGGCGTCGACGAGGGTCTTGCTGGAGAAAACCCGGCGTACCCAGGATGTCGAAACCGGAAACGAGCACGAATGCGTCCGTCGCCATAACTCCGCCGGTGGTGTGGAGCTGCCTCCCGCGCAGGCCGGGAAAGCGGGTATCCAGAGAAACGACCCGTTCGACGGCGCGGGTGTCCTTCCGGCGGCCCGAATCGTAAATGATGGAGATCGCCGCCCCGTTTACCGCGCAGGCGGCGATTTTGTCCTCGACCTCCGGGTTCAGCGCATCCAGCGAGATCCAATGGGAGGCCAACAAGAGATTGGCTGGCCTGGACGCCAGGGTCTGCATCAGCAGCTGGCGATGGCGACCGTCGAAGACGGTCTCGACCGATTCACCCAACCCTGCCGTGGTCGCCTGCAGCTCCTTTAGGAATTGCTTCCAGGCATTCGGGTAGAGCATTGCCGTATCAGTCGAGGCCAACTCCGAATTTTCGTCCGGCCGTATCGGCGGATCGGGTATGGTCGGTATGCTTGTGGTCGGCTCGTTGCCCTCCGTACGGGAGGCGAACTCCGAAAAAGACCGGGCCAGGGCGTAATCGAGCATGTTCCTGCGGACTCGGTCCAGCAGCGACACGACGGCCCCGCAGGACCCTTTATCGAGGGATCGAAACTCCACTGCGGGCGACATCTCAGGAATACTGCGGGCGTCGGCCAATAGTGAGAAGCCGGACAAGATCCCCAGGGAGCCATCCACGAGCAGGAAGGACTCGTTGGTCCCGATACCCTCCCGGCACCAGTGCAGACGATGCGCGTTGTTTTTCCGCGACGCCAGACCGATCAGGTTGCGCTCCACCTGCTTGTCGAGCACGGATGCACGGCTGTCGCCCCAGAGAAAGAAGAAGGATACGCCGCGTTCCAGCAGCCCCTCGATGAGGTCCCAATGCTTCGAGACGGTGGTATAGGAAGCCCGTGGCGAACACAAGACCACCTGCTGCCTAGCTTGGCCCAGGGCCGTCGCCACTGCTGCGAATGTCTTTTCCGGATTGGGCAACAGCCGCACCCGGACCCTCTGGGCGCGGCGCTGACGAAACACCTCCAAGGCCAGCTCCGCGCGCTCGGTGAGCGCCTTGTGTCGTGCCTGCTGCTCTTCGATCGGACATTTCTCCAAACCCTCGATACGCTGCCCCAGATCGGCCAAGAGATCTTCGAGCAGCGCCCAGCCTGCGCCTCCTGTGACCTGTACGGATTGCTTCTCGAGGTGATCGAGAAACCGGCGGCAGAAGGGGTCGTCCGGGCGTTCCTCCACCAGGTTGCCGATGGCCTGTTCCAACTGAAGCTTGATCTGACCGTCGAGTTCGGTCGGGGAGGCGATGACGGCGATGGGGCGATCCTGGCGCCTGCTGCATTCGAGCTTGAGCTGCAGCAGACGGCGCACAACACTTGGGGTGCCGACGTCGGATATACGCGCCGGCAGGTAGGCATCGAGGATCTTGTAGGCACGGGCCTTGTCTAACCGGTTGAAGGAGAGACGCGAGGCCAGATCCACCATGTTGGATTGGTCGATCTCGCGGAAGCTCCCGAAGGGCAGCAGCTGCGGGATGATCTGGTAGCTGTTATTGGTCGTGGTATGGGCAAGGACCGGCAAGACCGTCCCGGTCACCAATTCCTGCATCAGCAGCACCCTTTGTTCCTTGACCTCTGTTCGGGCAAGGTCCTCGAAATCCCGCTTACGGATCCGCTGCTCCAGGTCCTTGTCGACATGCAGGGTACTGTCGTGGAGGTTGACAGAGAGATAGCCCACCTTCCAGAGATCCGAGACCAGATCGAACATGGGTCGGTTGCCGAGCCGGTAGAGGTCTACCAGCCGGTCTAGTCGGTTTACCCCCGAGCCGATAGCGTGGATAACCTCGATCTCCAGCGGAGATAAGATCTCTTCCGGTCCGTACCGGACCAGGACCTCGAAGGTCTCATAGGGCAGGAATCCGTCCAGCAGCTCCGTACTCATGTCCCACCCCCGCTCGGCCCCACGGGTGCGTCCCCGGCGGCCAATATCTCGCGGTAATCGATCCGGGCGCTTTCGCCGCCTGCTTGGATCTGGTCGCACAGCTTGGGCCAGAACTCGCTCTCGCTCTTGTAGAACTGATCGAACGAGCCGACGACGATCAGGAGCGCCCGGGCCCGTGAGAAGAGCACATTCACCCGCTCCGCCTCGACCAGGAAACCCAGCCGCTTTATCAATTCATTCCGCTTTGCTTCATTGCACCGCACCAGGGACACGATCACGATGTCCGCCTCCCGTCCCTGGAACGCATCGACCGTATACAGTCGCTCGCGGAAGTCGTCCCGTACCTGGTCCCTGAGCCGATCGAGCTGGGCGTTGTAGGGCGAAAGCACCACGGTTCGCCGCACCGCGTTTCCGAGTTGATCCAGGATCTCCAGGATAATTTCCACCTCTTTTGGGTTGTGCCACCTGGGCTCGCCGCTCTCGGGCGCATCGCGACTGTTCCCAGTGTCCACCCAGACTAGGGCTCTCTCGCCCAACCAATCGCATCCCTCAATGCCGTGCCTGCGCTCGCTGGTCCCCTTGCCTGACTGTAGGATGCCTTCATAGAAGCGCTTGCTGATCACGTCGGAAATGGCCGGGTGCATGCGGAACTGTTCGCTCAATACCTCGACCGGATGCTCCAGATAACCTGATCGTCCCGTACGAATGTCGTTTGGGTCTCCTTCGATCAGATTCTTGAACAGCTCATAGACCTTCAGGTAATCGTTCTTACGTTCTCCGGCCCGCCGCAGCTCCTCCAGCTCGCTGTTCAGGCACTTGTCGAGGACCTGTCTGACCTCCAGCTTGCCGAACGCCCCCAACTGCGAATGATCCCCGATCAAGGCCCAACGCTGTCCGTGAACCAGCGGCATGATGAGCTCCGTCGGCCAGGCCTTCGCCGCCTCGTCCACGATGACCCAATCGAAGCTATCTTCCCGATCGACCCCAAGATAGGTCTCGGTAGCGGTACCCGTGGTGCAGAACACCAGATTGGCGCCGCGGCGCAGCCGATCATACAGCTCCATCTCACCTTTCTCGATTACCCTATGCCAACGATGGATCAGATCCCGCTTGGAAAGGCGATGCCCGCGACGGTACGGTCCCGGTTCCGCATTCCCCGCGGCTTTCGGATCGACCCGATCGAGGGGCGACCCGTACTCGAGCAGCTCGTCACAGTGGCGCAGGATGAATCGCCTTCGGTTCTCTACCAACTTCTCGATGAAGTAGCCTCGAACGACCGCGGGAAAGTCCCGATCCTTGCTCTTGGGCGACACGATGCGCAGGGCATCCACATCGCCCATGCCGCTCTCCTTGAGCTTGGCGTGGATACGCTCCGCCAGGTTGTCGAGGGCGTAGTGGGACTGGGCGGCGATCAGGATGCGCGTGTTCCGGTCGCGGTCCAGACACTGTTGGACCGCGTTGGCGATAACGGTGGTCTTCCCGGTACCCGGCGGTCCCTGCAGGGCGAACATGGGACGACTGTCCAGGAGCTTGCGAATGATCTCAGGCGCCTTGCCGTCGAGCCCGACCCCCGCGTGGGGCCAACGCTGGCGGATGCGCGCCGGGGTCGAGGGATACTGGAGCTGGAGCACCAGCTCCGGCATGCCGGCAAGTTGGTGCCGGGCCTTCCGCTGCTGCTTGAGCTGGGAACGGGTACCCTCCTCGTCGGCAAGTTGCAACCACCCCTTCGACAACTTGAGTCCGGAACGGGCGCTGGCCCGAATACGGATCGCATCCTTGCCCTCGCGGCACCCGAACCATAACTCTATGGCCCTTGTCTTTGGGTCCAGATCGGGGGTAGTGCGTCAGTTTGGGCGCATGTGCATACGCATGGTTAGGTTTTGCCGGTTCGCTGACGCCCTGCGGATGTTGGGCTAAGCGATGGACAAAAACGGCGGCGGGCTGTGGCTCGCCGTCGCCAGA
>Ga0209454_1001786_pt1 | contig 13953 bp, 7 predicted proteins | sample WorMetHERISLAND1_2_FD_187400 | JGI IMG/M metagenome (GOLD analysis project Ga0209454, IMG submission 187400) | Marine gutless worms symbiont microbial communities from Max Planck institute for Marine Microbiology, Germany - Olavius geniculatus... | ecosystem: Host-associated > Annelida >...
CTTTAAAGATATCAAACGGTCTTTGTATGGCATTTTACGTAAGGTAATAACAAGTTTGGTAGCTCTCTTCTGAATTTTTTCTATCGCAAATTTTTCCCACCCCATCTCATTTAGCGTCCTCGTTCGGAGTCACTCACTTCGAACTTATGGAAAAGCTTCGGTTTCTGAAACTAGAGTCTTTCGGGGAGCCGATGGTAAAGATTTGGTAATCCTAGCTTCTACCGTTTTTATCTGATCCACCCGTGTGACGGACGGACAGACAGACAGACGGACGGACGGACGGTCGGACAGAATTGCAATGGCTAAGACGCGCTGAAAGCAGTAGAAATTGTCTTCCGGCGACCTAGCTTTAACCTAGGCCCTATCTCGCACTGTTACTGAGATACAGCGACTTAATGGCCAAAGATCGCAAATTTTACCTACCCCCTTCTCATTTAGCGCCCTCGTTCGGGGTGACCCGTTTCAAATTTATAGAAAAGCTTTACGGTTCCTGAAACTAAAGTCTTTCAGGCAAGCGACGGTAAAGCTTGCACCACTTTTGACTGATCCACCCGTGTGACAGATAGACGAACAGACGGAATTGCTAAGACGCGCTGAAAGCAGTAGCTGCTTTCGCGCGTAAAAACAGACTTAATGCTTTTTTACGTCCAATGCACAGATATCGTTTTACTAGCGAGATAGGCCTACATTACATTTAGGCTATATTGTCAGATATGGATTTCAAGCTTTTTAATAAGATGCACAGTGACACACGTTGCATTAATTTAACTCACTGTTACCTTGTAACACAACTAATGTATATGGTCTTAGAGACAGAGAACATCACTTCGAATTACCATCTTGACACTTTAGTTTCTTTCGAAATTCCTTTGTCATGCGAATTGTATACAACTATAGGCATTATTGTTTGCTCCTATCACTGTTATCCTGTTTGATTTTCAGCATTGTTCTTTTCCACGGTATGTTTAGTAAAGTTTTTCTTTATTCACTTTATTTTTAAAACCTTTTTCTTTGGATTTTATTTCATTGTTTTTGTTCTGGTATTTAGTTCAATTATTTTGCATATACGTTTGTTATATGTTTGGTTTATTAAATAAATAAATAAACTAACTAGAAAGCAATCATAGCTCGCAGGTACCTCCGCCAAGTGCTTGTCAGATTGTAATGTAGATTCCACCTATGCGTTTCAAACTATAGTTGCATTTTCCACAGTGACCTAGTTCTACGTGATCTAAAAACCGTAATTGGATACACTGCCGCTTTGCCAGCGGTTCCCGTATGCCCCCTTTAACCCAATGGTAACGAAAATTTCAAAGTGCTCCAGAATCCAGGATTCCTGCCGGATTGCCCCCAAAATTGAATCACCTGTAGTTTATGCCACGCCCGACATACCCTCAAAATTTCAGAAAGATTCGTCCATAACTTTTTGAGTTATCTTGCTAACACACAGACAAACAGACAGACAGACAAACAAACAAACAAACAAAAACCGGCAAAAACATAACCTCCTTGGCGGAGGTAAAAATACGTTCTGTGGAACGAGGTACAGTGTATCTGTCCCATTGCCACACTATAGAGCGAATAGCAGCTGCGTAGCCTATAAGTGGGGTGAGGGGGGTAGGTGCAAACAGCGCGCAAGTACCTTTTACGGGGGCCGGGTTATAGTCAATTTTGTCCCAAAATTTGTTGCCATGGCAACAGGGGTCGGCAGAGGAGAAATTTAAATGACACCATCGGATAGCCCGGGCCCGAAAATAGAGGGCGCGCAATTATCTTTTACGGGGATCGAGTTATACCGCTTTGAAATCTCTATTGGCTGTAATGCAAAATTGCAACTTTTGAATGATTGCTATGGCAACAGGGATCGTTAGGGGGTAAAGTTAAATAACACAGTTAGATTGCCCGACCCCGAAAATAGGGATAGGTAAACACAGCGCGCAATTATTTTTTTACGGAGACCGAGTTATACCGCTTTGAAGTCCCCATTGGCCGTAATGCAAATGAATTTTTAAAACTTGGGGTAAAATATGGGAAAAGTTATCACATTGTTATCCCAAACAAACGCGATCTTACTTTTTGAACCCCGAATCACTGTGCAAAATTTCATCAAAATCGAATCAAAATTGCGGCCGTAGGAGTGTTTACAGACAGACTGACAGACTAACAGAATGCCAGAATGCCATACAGACGCAAGGATTTTATAATCTGTCCCATGCTATGCTATAGCAATGGGCCAGCTAATAAACAGATCTACACAGCGGCCTATTTAGGCCTAACGAAAAATATTCGAATAGTAGGCCTTACAGAGTAACAGACGTAATCTACGACATCGAGCACAGTGCCCGCATGCACGTTAGTGATAGCTATTAGCTAGGCTTTTACCTAGGTCCTTTGCAAGGAAGCTCATCCCCTTTTGGCGCTTTGAGCCGGCGAGGGTTAGGCCTCAAACCCGATTAAACTAGCACACATCCGAAGTCGGTCAAATGGCCGGCTCAAATTAACAGCCAGCACCTTTAACCGACTGGGCCAGTATACCAGCAGTCCTGGCCACGGGGCCTACTGTTACGCAAGACTCGCCGTTTCTTCCCTAGCGATGGCTGTAACCACCGTCAGTACTCATGTTACCGCTACGTGTAGCCATGTAGGCCGACAAAAATTAAGACCCAGGGGCATAAAATTGACGGTCTTATAAATACCGGTAGTAGGATTAGGGATAGGCTTGGATAGCTGTTTTCGAACCTAAGTTCGAACCTAGGCATCCGTGTAATGGTGAAGATATTCTATGTAATTATGATTAAACAAGACCTTGATTTTTGCCAAGTTTTGTATTACTTAATACTTACTTTAGTTAACCGCGAACGGCAACCGCAACGACACCGTATGTAGCAATATCGGTAAGAGTTTGGCCTACCGCTGGTCATTTATTTTCACAGATCGGTAATTTTGGCATTGCAAAGTAGCTTAACAGATCGGTGATTTTAGCACAGAAGGTTAGAATCACCGACCGGTGATCGTAACCAGCCCCCTATCTCACTAACAATAGTCGCACCTAGGAATTGCAATTCCGGGATCTCGGACGTTTTCGCCAATCCCAAATCCCGGGACTGGCGACATCTCCGGGATTTCGGGATTGCAAAAATTAGTTAGAATGGTACTTTTTGGCCTGTTAACTGATAAGAATAAAATTTTTAGCAAGGTGATAAATAATATATTTCATGTAGAGGCCTACGCTAGAGTCTTAGGCCTACTTTTTGCTATGCACTGTAATTTGTATTTTTACAGTCACAGTCACTCCCTCCACTGGCCTCCAGTTCGGTAGGCCTATACCTTCCGTTGTGGCCTATACTACATTCTATATGCACGAAATAAGTCGATTGATGATACCAAAATGACGACCAATCTGCAAGTTAAAGTTAAATCCCGGGGGCGGCGAGATTGCAATTATTAGTCACAAGTATACCTCCTGAACAGCAAATCGACAACGCACATGAAAAGTAATGTAGGCGCCGTGTGCCGACATGATATGCGGGTGCTGCTTTCTGTCGTGCGTGTTGCGTTGACAGTGTAGACATTTATATAGATCTCAGTTAGGGTTGGCCTGGTTTGCAGTTGGCGCCTGGGCTACTCATCGATTAACGGCCGCTACCCATACGTAAGCCAATTTAAAAATGCGGCATATTTCTGTTAGTTTTGTGGCGTTCGGTGATCTTTCACTGACATTCGACAGATAGCCTATTCATGCACTGAAAAATATTTACAGCAATCCGAAGAAAGAATAGCTAATGAATCATTAAATAAATGAATGAATGAAATATCCCAGGCGTGTTGATCATTGCGTTTATGACAGATCAGCAGCATAGATCTATGAGTAGTCATGCCTCCACGCTATAGTTAAACAAACAGCTCTGCAGTGGAAATTATTTAGTAATTCAGTGGATGCAGGCACAAATCGATTTGTTCTGTTGTGGACCGAAATTTAGTAGCGCCACTAAACATGGCATTTATCAAGCCATTGTGATGGCATGCAATTGACAGGCACGTTTGTCTTTTTCAACAGTGTAATGCAACGTACGCGCTCTGCTACCGCAGCACAATGCACACCTAAAGTTAATACTTACCTGTAGCGTCTGTCTCAGGTAACGACAGGGAGCGGTGATCGGCATCAACTACCAATACATAGGCCTGCTGCTCTTTATTGTCTATACAGGTGACGTATCTTAAAGCGTGTACAAAACGACATAACTGAACTGAACTGAAATACCAGTTAAATGGCGTTGCACGAACCAAACGAACTAACGTACAGTTCAGTTCAGTTCATTTCTGTTCATTTAGTTCGCTTTGCATACGCCGTTTAAGGTGTGTTCAAAGCGACAAAAATAAAACGAACTGAACATTTTGATTTTCAGTTTAGTTTATCTCGGTTGCTCTGTCTACGCCTTTAGAGAATTATGGCAGAGTGCTGATCGAGCGATGGCGTCGTACGCGCGACTCGTGAGCGTGCTAATGAAGAGAACCGAAGACAGAACTACACACGAGACCAATGAATTAAACTACAACTGACTGATTGAGTCTGGTATAAAGCTATAGACCAATGAATTGATAGAGTGGCTGTGCAACAAGTCACAGAAGCTGTTCGGCCAGCTGCGCCAATCGCCAGGTAAGTTTTCACATCAACTGCATTATCGATCCTGGACGTATTCTTCGAAACCATAGTCTTGGTACCGATCGAGGCACTTCAAAGACAAAAAATAAAGTATTGTTCTTTGCGCAAAAGGTTTTAGCTTTTAGTTTTGAAAAAATTGTCTCGGTTTAAAAAAAAACAAAGCCCTTCTCTTGATCTTGAAAAGACTTGTTTGCATCATTGTTATGACCAGAGGCGTTGTGATAGTGGGGGGCAGGAAGTATTTTAGCTTCTCGAAAAATCTTCCAACTTTTCTTTCAAACATCTAAAACTTGTGGCTAAAATTTGCCATTTTAAGGAATTTAAGGACAAAATTGCTATTCTTAGAATCTTCTCTGTTGAAAATTTGCAGCTGTCTGTCGGAAAGTTTCAACTTGCAGTTTACAAAATATATCATATGTGCGTGTGTATGTCTGTTAGATTTGTTGGCCGACTTGGTTAGTCATTGCGAGTTCAAGTCTGTGCCTCAAAATTGTCTCATCGTAAAGCAAGGCGACCGTGGAAACAGGTCAGTCACACAACACACTATCTGCACTTGATCGATGTCACGGCATCACACGCTTTCTGTCACAAAATCCTTGCCATAGTTCGTGTGTATGGACTGCCTAAAATAGGCCTAATGCGAATAGTTCTTTATGCGATGTTCTCAAGGTAGTGATGTGCGGCCATTTGAACAGGCTGCAGCTCTGGTCTTGCGATTTCGACCATTGCCTATTCTCTGTAGCACGGTTTGTCGTCTGTCGGTCGTTTGTTACGGGCGAATGCAGCTACTGCTTTCAGCGCGTCTTAGCCATCACAATTCTCTCCGTCCGTCCCTCTGTCTGTCACACGGGTGGATTAGTCAAAAATGGTGCAAACTAAGATCACCAAATCTTCACCATTGCCTGCCGGAAAGACTCTAGTTTCAGGAACTGTAAAGCTTTTCCGTAAATTCGAAAGGAGTCAACCCGAACGAGGGCGCTAAATGAGAGGGGGTGGGCAAAATTTGCGATTTTCGGCCAATAAGTCGCTGTATCTCAATAATGGTTCGAGATAGGGCCTAGGTTACTATTAATCACTAATAGAAAGTCGTACATTTGCTTTTGATTGCCACCAAATTCAATGACTTTGGATGACCTTGAACGCTAAAATAGGGTTTTTATGGATTTTTTGGCGATTTCGAGCTGCGAGACACATTTAAAAAGCGAGTTGCGCCGAAATCAATTGAGATAGACACCGAGAAGCTGCGTATAAAATTTTTAGCATTAAACGTAGATTTCGACGGTCCAAGTCACGATTTTATAGGTTCAAGGAGACCTGCGCACGAGGGCATCAAAGAGCGGTAACCCGTAAAAGTCGCTTTTTTCGATGTTGGCAAGTCTTTCGTGTAAACGGTTGCAGATAAGCATGGGCATGCTATAGGCTTTCGCGCGTCTCGTGAGCATTAGCTCAATTTTTTGGTTACTTTTAGGGTTATTTGACAGGTAAGGCCTACGCTTGTGGGATCCAGTGACACATTATTTTAGATGTCGTCCGTGACATCCCCAAGAGAAAACGGAGATTTGGGGATCAAAGTCGAATCCCCAGCCAAAACATGCACTAGCTTCCGACTTACGAAAAAAAATGATTTATGATCTAACAGGTAACAACATTGTTTTTTATCAAATGACTTTCGTGGTCATTGTTTCAGTTAGGCCTATGCATTATGCGTGTTACATGCTGTGCGTAGTTTCTACGTCATCCTGCGAGGTGGCGTCTCTGTGCTTATCAGCGACGATGCGTCTGACTATCACGACGCGATACCAACGACTCAGACTCACGAGAACTTGCAACAACAACAACAACGACAACAACCAGTTCAGCAACAGTGGCAACAACTACAACAAAAACAACGTCATAGCGGCGACGACAACAGCTGCTGTCAAGTGGAAGATGTCAGTGAACTGGGTCGACACGTCGCCACACTCGGTGAATGAACTTCTCGCTAATTCCATTTATACAGTGACTTAAACATGTATGCAGTCCAAAAACCAACGGCGCCATGGGTTAAAACAATTGGAGAAGGTAAAAAGTTACAGTTTTTTAACGGAATGCTGCACATGTTTGACTGCGTAGACTATGTGCGGAAAATTTGTGCATAAAAATACAAAATATGGGGCTAAAACATTCCCGATTTTTGCGAAATTTAGGGACAAAATGAAATTTCCAGCAGAAAAATGGCATAATTTTTTTGGTTAAAAATTTGCAGATGTCTCTCTGGAATTGTGCAACTTCCTGTCTCCTGTGCCCCTAAAAATGTCAAACCGACGACGCTGCTGTTGACTGTGTGTATTATAGAGACGGGTAGCACCTTTGGCGAGTTGGCGCTGCTCAATGACGACTGCACGGATGCTGATGCTGATGACGATGATGATGATCAGTCTTGGGTCTGAGACCGCGGTCTTACGACAAAACCTGTCTCAGGCTGGGCTCGGACTTGGTCTTAGTTTTGGTAATTTTGGTCTTGTTTCCATTACTGGATGATTGATGATGCTGCTAAATGACGACTGCGTTCGCAACGCGTCGGTTGTGGCCGCCGAGCGCACAGACCTTGTTCTCATCAGTCGAGCGCTGTATTGGCCTAAACATAACTACGTCATCATCATCATCATCATCATCATACAAAGACACTAATTAGACCAGAATGTGGCCAAACCGAGAACGAAACCAGTAGTGTGAGGCTCAGAACAAGATCGACAGACAACTATGAGAACGAGAACGAAGATGAAACCATGTAATAAGCGACAATAGCAGTTGGCAGAAACTGACTTCTATTCTGAAATCAAGTTATGTTCCAGTTAACCAAAGGCTTATACTACTGTTATTTAACATGAGTCAACTTCTAACGTTATTGTCATCATTATCATCATTTTATTGAACAGTCTGTCTGCAGAATATTTGACAGTTTGTTATAATGTTAGACAGTGTTAAACAATGTTAGACCTAGTTATATGAAAACAAGAACAACATCATGAAGCAGAAAACGAGCCCTTAAAATCTGGCCTCAAAACCACGTTGACCTGGAGGAATTAGCATCCTCTTTAGCATCCTCGTCATCATCATCATAGTCATCAGTCGAGCGCTATACAGTCGGTGTCTGAGAAGCTGGCAGACAGCCGAGTGGAATGAGAAGCTCAACTTTGTCAATCAACATCCGCTCTTTACACACTGGCCGGCCAAACAGCGACTCATGCTGGCTATGGGTCAGTCGTACCAACAACTACAACGGCAACAACTACAACCACCCCACTACAACTACTATGACAACGCATGCTGGCAATGGGTCTAACGAAGGAGACTCGACAATTCGACGACTACGTCACACGCCAGCTATTCGCTCTGCAGTCCGTCTTTATCATCGTCAGGTGGACTTATGCGTGATTTTAAAATGCTGATTCCTTATCAGCAGTATTGTGAGGTATTTAAATACTTGGATAGTATTTAACGGGTGGCATTTTGTTACTTGCGAATGACACATACTGTATTTGAAGCGGTATTTAACATAAATGTGAAAACATTTTTAAAAGTTTTTAAAACTGTAAAATCTTACACACGTAGCAGGAATAAAAAACGTTAATTTTATTTATGGTACTTAATTACTACCTTCCGCATGTCTTTAAATAAACGTATAAATTAAAACGATAACTTAGGCTACGTAAATTCATCGAAAAACAAACCTTTTTCGATAATTGTCGACGTTTCGGCAACCGCTGCTGCCTTCTTTGGAACGATATGCACCGGGCATCGCTGCGGCGGACAGTAATGCCGTGTTTAGGCCAACACGAGGCGATCGTCGTGGCGATCGTCGCCCCGACTATCGCCGCGACCAGTTGCCTGTAGTGAATACACGAGGCGACTGTCGCAGCAACGATCGCCGCGATGATTGCCGCAATCGAACAGGCGATCGTTCAAGCAACCCGTTTGCGTATCTTCGCCGCTATGCAAATGATATCAATCAAAAAATAAGCTTGATTTCTGGGGCCTAGACGGCCATAATAATGTACGTTTTATTGCGTATGGCAGACAGTGGCTGGATTGGCATAAAAGGGAAAATTACCAGATCGTAGGAGCTTCAGAACAGTACAAATTTCAAGCTGCAACTCACAGTATCGGATATATTTTAATCAGAGCAAAAAACACATTTATGTCAAAGACTAAAAGTTATCCTGAAAACGACAGTTGCTTATTTTTTTCCGGGATACGATGTAGTAGCTCTACACTATATTAGTATGCCGCCAACTTGTCTCTCAGTTTCGAAGTGCAAATCTTAATCGTATTGTATCGTACCCTAACATTTAAATGCCCACGTGTACTTGTGATCAGCGGACAGTGCAAGGTTGTCATTGACAACGAGATACAACCATCATCATCATCATCATCATCACTATCATTATCAGCAGCAGCAGCTGCTACGTCATCAAGTGTCGGACTAATGCCTCGGAGACGAGCTGCGAAGTCACGTCACGAACTGTGCATTGTCACCCTCAACGAGATTATTGGTAACTAACTAACCACTAACTTAACAAAAACGGTGTGGGGGTTAAAAAACAGTTTCGGGGGACAAGAAATTCTTACTTTCCGACAGCCAGTCGTAAATTTCAGACAGCGAAAATTTTGAGTGCTAGAAATTGCAAATGCACTTGTTATTTTTTCCAGAATGGGATTTGCAGCTCTACATTGTATTTTTGGAACAAAAATTCGACAGGATAAAATTTAGAGAAGAAACAATTGCCCCTACAACGACGCCATTGTTAACAACTAGGTCACTCTGTAGGTCTGTATATCTAATGTTGTTATTATTACATCCGCTGAAGAGGTAAGATATCATGTTTCCGTAGCGGTCTGTGTAAGCAAAATATAGGCCTATGGAAAAATTTATGAAATAATCTAAATATTTTTTTAGAAAAGAAAAAGGTAGTGGGAAATCGATAGCTTTTGAAGATCACGAGATTTTTAATCAGATTTTGTAGATGATTTGTACAGATTCTTTATTTAGGCCTACAGCAAGTTGATGCGTAGCCTATGTGCAATTATATTGTGCATAACTGTGCATTATCTTGGTAAGTTATGAAAGGATTTCGACGAAATCTTAAGTTTTGGATGTACGTGTGGGGCGTGCCAGATAATCAATCGACAAAACTTCGCTATGGTCACGAAGTAGGCCTATATATAGTTGTGTTTGCGTGTGCATTATGCAGGCGACGTGGAGCTATCACTGGGGGTTAGTCATTGCGTCCAGTCCGTCATCTGTGACCACACCCCATCTGAGTTCTTTTCGCTGTCGAGGGAAAACTTCGAGCGTCTGATCGACTCTCGACGCAACCCTGAAGCGTTTCAGCAGGTACGCATACAATTATAGGTTAAAGGTGGTGTTATAGCTCGTAATGGAAGCCCATTTCAGAGCTAGGGAGCGTCACCTGCCGTATGGGATCACAGTGTTACCTACCACCCGACACAGTTGAACGCGCCCCGCCTTAACTCCAGCCAGATAAATCAGTACTCGATTTACCTACCCCGGAGGGATGGAAGGCTGACTTGCCTAGGCGGCTGGTTACATACCGAGATGGTTTACCTGCCTGCCCATCTCAGTACTAACCCTGCCCGGCGTAGAGTAACTTCGTTGATCGAATGAAACGCGCTACCGCTACGTTACGCCACAATGGTAGGATACGAACTATAAAATCTGTCTGTCCGTCATTTGCCTGTGGTCGGTGCTACGATCGCATTTTAGCTGATTTTGCTCAAATTGTGATTAGTCGTTTAGGACCCACAAATTATAAACGGGTTTGTTTTAAACCAAAATCCTATGATCTTTCATTTATTTTGCTCCATTTTACTTCACAGTCATTGACAAGGTTCTAACATCACAGTATTAGTGCGAGGACCTACAGTTTATTGTGACGGCTATATTTTTGCTTCTGAAGCTTACATAAAACAAGAAATTTGAGCTAATGCTCACGAGATGCGCGAAAACTTATAGCAGTTCCGGTTCAGCAGTTTAGCTGAAAATTGGGGTGTTCACGCTAAGTTAATATACAAATACCAAATTCTCTATCTGGATCTCATAACGATAGTTCTGTGGCGCCACCTTATGAATGATAGACTTGTGTCGCAGCCCGAAATCGTCAAAAAATCCATAAAACCCCCCATTTTGGTGTTCAGGGTCATTCAATGTCATTTAATTCGGCGCCAATTGAGAGCCAGTGTACGACTTCCTATTAGTGATTAATAATAACCTAGGCCCTATCTCGCACCGTTACTGAGATACAGCGACTTATTGGCCAAAAGTCGCAAATTTTGCCCACCCCCTCTCTCATTTAGCACCCTTGTTCAGGGTGACTCCCTTCGAGTTTATGGAAAAGCTTTACGGGTCCTGAAACTAGAGTCTTCCAGGCAGCCGACGGTGAAGATTTGGTGATTTTAGCTTGCACCGCTTTTGACTGAGCCACCCGTGTGACGGAGACGGACAGACAGAATTGCGATGGCTAAGACGTACTGAAAGCAGTAGCTGCTTTCGCGCGTAACAAAACTAAAATATTTAATTTCCTATCCAAATTGTTTTTTAAAACGCTAAGGTAAAGTGGGGATTAATGAGTGGCCAATGTTTGATACATTTCAGCAACCACATGAGATAGATGTGTGGCTCGGTAGTCTAACGGTAACGTGTCGGACTTGAGGTAACTTAGAGACGCAGGTTCGACTCCACACCAGGACACTGCCGGGTAACGACCTTAGGCAAGTTGTTCACACACATATGCCTCTGTCACCAACAGTATAATTTGGTACCGGCTTCACCTCTGGGACGTAAACAGGCACACCGCTCGATACACTGGCTCCGTATCCGTACGTGGTCTCGCAGTGTAGAAACTGGTGTCTGGCTGAGGGCATTAGGAAACGGAGATCAGCGCCGCCCTGTGGGCCGTAAGGCTCGGGAAGGACTTTACGTTTACGTTTTACGTTTGAGATAGATGGTTGGTGCAAATTGACAACCTGTAAGAGTAATATAGGAAATCGTCATATCGCCAAGCATATGAAGTTAGCTTCTGCACACTAAGCTAATATTATGCGCATTATTTTCTAAAGCGAGAGATTTGGCGTTGAGTTTACGACCGCTCTGTTTATAGTTGAAAGAGTCGGTTCGTGCTAAGTTACAAGTTCGTCACTCAAGACTCGCGCATAAAGTTCCCGAACTCACGTCTCTACTGACGACGCTCAACAATTACATCAACAACTCTCGTCATATCAACGCCTAGATTTATTAGCATCACCATAAGAATGCAGTTGATGTTATTACACACACTCAACCGTCAAGATTTTCCAATGACGTCGTGTCTTGAGAAAAAATGTTCCGTTTGCCGCAAAATTTCTTTCAAAAATACAAAATATGGGACTAAACATCTTTAATTTTAAAACACTCTAGCACGTGGATATAAGCAAAATCGTTATTATCCATAATCATTTAAAGAAAATTTGCAGCTGTTTGTGGAAAAAAATACAATTTAACCTACGACGCTGCTGCAAACTGTTACGCCGTCCGAATTTTTTAAGGGAGTGGACGTGTGTCCTTGTTATTCTTCTAAAAATGTACGTAAAAAGCTGCTTACTTAAACCGAAAAATATTGAAAAAAGACAAGAAGAGAACGGTCGTCAAAAACACCAACTGTTCGAACGGCCGTCCGGACCGTCAGTGTGACCCGTCCTTAATTTGCTGTTAAGGCTATTGACTGCATGTGGTTTGTGTATATTATTGTGCTCGACATCTGCGTGACAATCCGTTGTAAATAATAATGAATTTATGAAAAAAAATACCATTACCAAAATTTTATCGTTTAATGTTTTACGTTTTCACGTACTTTTATTTCAAACAAAACTGCCTGGTATGTTACTGCGTTTATTTAGCAGTGCATGTAATAGGCCCGTATGCGTTTTGTAATATTTCTGCAGGTCGTAATGTTTAGCAGCAAAAGTTGACCATAACTAGTGTTATTGCCACATAAATAATGCAGAACGTTAAGAATGACTATTTAATGCACGAGTGCATTGAATCGAATGATTATTAACAATTTAACAAAAAAAAACGAAAACTTTTTAGTGGCTGCAAAGTCAGCTGACGTTACACGTTATTGAAGAACATGACTTGACTCAGGCCTATTACCTGCTGTTGTATTCTGCCCCGTTCTCCATCGACTTAGTCTTGTCCGCTCTTGTGCTAGCTCCTTGAGTTGTGAATAATCCATGTCCTTGTGCTTTGTCTGCAGTAGCCAGCTCAGTAGCATTTTTTTTGGTCTCCCTCTTTTTTCTTTCCTGGCAGTCGACCTTCCAGCACTGTTCTCACCAAAGAACCATGACGTAGCACAGGTCCCAACCACCTTTTCTGTTTACTCCTCAGTGTGTTCATGAGTTCCCTTTTTGCTTCAACTGTTTTAGTACTTCATCGTTCTTTTTGTGTTCCGTCCAAGATATCTTTAACACGCGACGCCAAATCCACATTTCAAATGCTTCAATCCTTCTTTTGCAGGGTCCATGTCTCACTTTCATACAATACTATACTCTATACAAATGCTTTGACTATGCGTTTTTTTCAGCTGGATACTGAAGGATCTGTACATGAAATTTTTTTTTCTTGTTGAAAGCTTCCTTTGCCAATGCAATGCGACGTCTTACTTCACATTCACTTCTGCAGTCCTCGGTCACCATACTTCCACGGTAGCAGAACTGTGTTACTGACTCCAATTCTTTACCATTGACCACTATTCTCAACTTCCTATTCTTTCTCCCTGGCATTCGCATAACTTTGTTTTTTCCACATTTATTCGCATGTTGTATTTCTCTGACGTCTGTTGGAGAGCATCCATTATGCATTGCAGTCCACACTGGGTATGAGAGACCATAGCCTGGTCATCTTCAAAATGAATCAATTGTACCAACACACCTCCAACATTAATCCCTTCTTGTATATCATGGCGTAGTTGGTAGAGCGTCTCGGATGAGACGAAGTTACACTACGCCGTGCCCGGTTAGTACTTAGATGGGTGACTGTCTACAGTACGGAGCCAGCCAACTAGGTCGACTCAGCCTCTACCCTTTGTGGGATGGTAAAATGAGTACTGGCGGTGGTCAAGGCATTGCTAGGGAAGAAACGGCGAGTTCTGCGCAACAGTAGGCCCTGTGGCCAGGACTGCAAGTATACCGATCCAGTCGGTTAACCCGGCCGACTTGGGCTGTATGCTAGCTTAATTGGGCTTCGCCCTCGC
>Ga0209454_1001787_pt1 | contig 13949 bp, 11 predicted proteins | sample WorMetHERISLAND1_2_FD_187400 | JGI IMG/M metagenome (GOLD analysis project Ga0209454, IMG submission 187400) | Marine gutless worms symbiont microbial communities from Max Planck institute for Marine Microbiology, Germany - Olavius geniculatus... | ecosystem: Host-associated > Annelida >...
CAGTAACGGTGCAAGATAGGGCCTAGGTTACTATTAATCACCAATAGGAAATCGTATACTGGCTTTCGATTGGCGCCGAATTCAGTGACCTTGGATGACCTTGAACGCCAAAATAGGGATTTTTTATGGATTTTTCGGGCGATTTTGGGCTGCGACACAAAATCATTCACAAGGAGGCGCCACGGTACTGGCGTTGGTCGCGTGGCATAGTTGGTAACGCGTTTCGGCTGCAACGAAGTTACTCTACGCCGGGTTAGTACTGCGATGGGTGACTGCCTGCGGGCAGGAACTGCTATAGGCTTTCGAGCGTCCCGTGAGCATTAGCTCAAATTTCTTGTATTTATAGTTAGAAATCAGGGATGTTAGGTCCTTGAGGTGTGTGTGGCCATGAGGCCAAATTATTTGGCTTCAGCTTTTTAGTGTCTGACCTTGGCCTTGATCTCAGCTTTATGTCACTTTGCCACAGCCTCATTGAATTGGCTTCATGGCCTCAAAAATTTTCAGAGAACATGCTCCCCCTAGTGGCTCAGCCAAGTGCCTCAGATTCGGCCACTGGTTGACATTGTGCACTTTAAGTATGCAGTTACTTACTTACTTACTTTTTTTACATTAGTTAATATTCACAGTCTAGTCATCAACGCTCATTTCTATTATGTATTGGTGGCTTACTGCTTACTTAAAACTATAATGTATTTAAGTTGACAACTGGTAACTAAAGTTCTGTTTTTCCATGCACGTTTGATGGCCAATCAAACTGATTTTCGATTAACTTTGGGACTTGATCGGAGATCATCTCAATGATCATTTTTCCATCACCCATTGGCAACTAATCGTCCATCAAATTTCCCATCAAGTTGATGGCCGAATATTGGTGGATCAAGTCAGATAATTGATGATTAAACGTGGCGATCTGCAGCTCATTGCTTATTCGCACCAGAAACATGTCGCTTCACTTCGCCAGTCAGAACGGCAATTCACGCATTAAAATGAAGTTCCAGGCATGGTGATCAATCACAACTGTGTGTAGTGTTTTGTGAAAAAATAAAATGGATAGATGCTCCCGTGTTGATTTGCAATAGAACGTATTTTTGATAGCAGACGATATCGTTGATATCATTGCTATCATGACGCTTACTGGCTACGGCGTCCACTCGCAGTGCATGCTGGGTAATTTAGCACAACACCGCAAATGGAGGTCAGCTGTCAGCCAATCGTATGGGCATAAGGTAGGCTTACTTGACGGCTGATCAGCTAATCGCGGATCACGTAATTGGAGATCGAAAATCCATGGAAAAACGAAACACAGTTGATCGACGATCAGTTCTAAACATCAAGTTAATCAGAGATCAGTAAATTGGAGATCAAATTTGATTTGATTGGCGATGGAAAAACCGGACCTAAATGATCTGTGCATGCAGTTAAGACAACATTATCTTAGTTTTGATGATCATACACAATGAGTTGTTCTCTGGCATGTCTGGCTTCGGCCTCAAACATTGTGACCTTGGTCTCGCAAAATTTTTGGGTCTCAGCTTTGTCCTTGGCCTCACTCTTTCAGGTTTTGGCCTTGGCCTTGGCCTCGGCCTAATGCTCAGCTAGCCTCATTAACATCCCTGCTAGAGATACTATCGTTAGTGGTATGGTAAGCACTACAACTTGGTTGATGTTACTACATTGCTGTTGACGATGTAAATTGTTTTTTGAGCACTATGTATGTGTGAGTGATTACAGATTGCTAGCGTTTTTCTGAGCACTATGTGAATGTGTGTCTGTGTATTATGAGTACAGAAGCTAATGGTAGTGCGTCAGACTAGTGATCAGAAGGTCACTGGTTCGACTGCTGGCTGGGGCACTGCCAGGTAACAACCCTGGGCATGTTGGTCACACACATGTGCCTCTGTCACCAACCAGTTTTATTTGGTATTTGGCCACACCTCCGGGAACGTAAAAGCAGCATTTGGGAGGTCTGACCTTCTTCCCATATATCGGAGCCATGCTTGCACTCACTGCTGGCTTGTGGCTTTGAGCAACACTTGCATTATTAACAGAGCTGTGAGACAATGCTGCTGACTATTGGCGATTTACCTTTACCGTTAGTAGTTAGTGTTGCCTGACCAGCATGTGTCTGCCCATCTGTATCTCTATGAATACAGACAGATGCTGCATGTTTTCTACTTACCATGTATCTGTGTTTATGCATTGTGAGTGCAGAAGTTTGGACGTCGTCAATCGCAGCAGGAAGCAATGCACGCCGTGTTACTGCGACATCACGAGCTGACTCAGGACTTTGAGTTCCGACACCTCGACTTACTGCACAAGCTCCGCGACTCACACATGGCGAGACAGCATCAGATGGAGAAAGAAAATCAGGAAACGTACACTGCGACGGCGCTACGAGATCTGAAACACAAGCATGCTACTGCCACCAAGCAGCTGCCCAAAAACCTCAAGGTTAGTTTAGATCTGGGCACTATGAGATTGATTCAAGGTTAGCTTAGACCTGTGCACTATGAGATCAACTGGCAGTATGCCACTGCCTGCAAACAGTTGCCCAAGAATCTCAAGGTTAAGTTACATCTATGTGACCACTTCAAAGCTAGGTTAGACCTAGGTCACCTCAAGGTTGTACATGTATTAGATCTAGCCACTGCTAGGTCTTACACCAACATTTTGCTGTCACCAATTTATTAATTGCAAATGCATTTGATAATTAAGTTTTGTTAGTGTCAGTATCATTTATTTGCTTATCAACAGAATTAATTATAATTAGACCTACAGGTTGGTACAGAAATGCCACAGGCAAGTTCCTTTTTTGATAGCTTGATTTTATTTCTCCAGTTTTATTCCGTATTTTATGGGCACTTGGTGGTTTGTTTTGGAGCTGAAAGTGCCACTGAAGAATTTTGGAAGTTGATCATTTTTTGACAAAGTTGCATAGTAAGCTTGGTAGCTTACTTTTTGCACTATTTGTCCATGTGTGTTTTTGTACCACTACTACTACTACTGCTACAACAACAACAGTCGTGGTTTGTTAGTATAATGGTTAGGATGTTGGACATGCTATCACAAGGTCGCTGGTTCAACTCTTGGTCATGTCACTGTCAAGTGGTTAGTGGTTAGACTGTCTGTCGACAGGTAAACCATCTCGATATATAACTCAGTCTTCCATCCTTCTATCGTAAGTAAATAGAGTACTGGTTTTTCTGGCTGCGACTATGGTGGGGCATTTTCACCTTTGTCGGGTGGCAGAGTGTGATCCCATGTGGCAGGTGATGCTCTGTAGCACTTAGATGGATTTTCTCTGAAGAGCTAAATCATTTAACCATTTTTAACCATTTAACCACACTTGTGTATGTAGCTTAAGGAGGCCGAGATAAAGCGTCAATTTCAAGATGCAGCAAAGACCCAACAGAAGCAGTTCAAAGTGTACCGCGGTACCCAGCTGGCGAAGACCTCGTCAAAGACGAAACAGAAAGAACTGATGAAGAGATTGAAGGAAGAGCAGCTGCGGAGAATGGCGATGCTGTCAGAACAATACGACGCAAGCATCGCCGAGATGATTGAACGACAAAACGTCAGCGTCAATTGTATTTAGTGTCTTTGTTCATTGATTAACTCTTGATTTGAAGACTTCACTCTTTTTTTCATTCGCGGTTGGGGGGGTCGGTGGGAGGGCCACTGTTTCAGTCCACTCCATGAAGCTTCAAAGATGTTATGGATCTCTTGGGAATTCATCTCAGAGCCAAATGTCTTTCCTGGCCTGGTTGTGAGCAGCAAAACGCCAGGTGTTCTACCATTTTGTTGGCATCTTTGCAATGTGGACAGTTCCACCACCCAATACGATGGAGGTAGGCTTTTTTCTCTGTCTCTCTCATTTCCAGTCAGGGGGGGGCAGGCCTCAATCCGCTCCAAAAAGTCCCAGAGACGTCAAGGATCCGTGTTGAACTTTCCTCCCGGCCAGATGTCCCGCCGAGCCTGGTCGTGAGCTGGACGCTGTAACACCAGGTGCTCTGCTGTCTCGTCAGCACTGTTGCAGTGTGAACAGGTGGCGGAGTCCCGGCTGGCGTCCAATACGGTGCAGATATTCTGCCAACAACGGAGAATGACCAGTGTCTAGCTGGGCCACCGTAACACACCTGACCGTAACCCTGGTCCAATCACATTGCCAGCACCACTTACTGGTCACTGCCAGTCAATAATAATTAATAAGACTTTGCTTCACAAATTCTTGATGATGCAGTTTACAAACTGTGCAGTTAATGCTGCTGCTCACAAAGTGCACCGTGCAAGTACGAATTTAAATAACATGTTCAAAATGTTTTATTAATTGGTGCCTTTTTAGTGACATTGTGTGATTTGTTCAGGCCTAGTATTAGTCGTAGTTTTAGTCTATTTAGTTTACTTGTTTTTATTTTTAGTTTTAGAATTGCATTTTTGAGGTGTATTCTGTGTTTACGGCCTATGTTGCATACGTTTGTTATGCATTATTAATAATAAATTATCGTTATTGTTACGCAAAATAAGTGCGACAGTTGTTTTTTCTGTAGTTTACAATTGACTGGAAATGCATTGAGTATGGTCAGTTGACCGAGTGAGCGAGTGAGTGAGTAGGGTTTAACGTCCCGCCCAACACAGTATAGGTCATTTCGTTTTCCACGTGGAACGAGTGGGATTCTAGAGCCGCGAATCGACTTCGTAGAACTCGCTGGTTGGGTGGCGTTTTCCACGCGGGACGAGTGGGATTCTAGAGCCGTGAATCGACTTTGTAGAACACGCCAGTTGGGGGATGGCTTTGCAGGCAAAATTGCACATAATAACGAAACAAAAAAGTTTGACCTTTACAGAAAGTTTAACCTTTATGAAACACAGAACACAAAAAACGACCGAAACCTAGAATTGTAAGAAATGTTGATTATAATTGTGCATTTGCAATGATAATGGCAGTTCTAATAATGTTCCCTGTTATCCTCCAGACAGTCATCAATGCCATAATGCTGTCTATTGGAGGATAGCCAACGCGTCCGAGCTGTGTCAGCGCCTGCAGCATTAGTGTGTCGTGTGTCTATGTGAATGCACCCTCGGTCTAGTCCTCGGACCTGTGTCCAGGTGAATAGCTCAGGTGTAGATGGGTGCGTTTTTGTTCGTACAGGTGCGTATGGATGAGAGTCAGTTGACCGAGGCATCAGATCTTCGTCAGCGCCTGCAGCAAGAGTTTGAACTCCTGAGTGCATATCAGAGTAAGACCCGTGCTCAGCTGGAGTCTCAGTTACAGCGCGAACGACGCGACCTCGAACAACGCGTGTCACTCCGACGAGCTGTCATTCAGCAGCAGGTAATTACTAATTGCTGTATGTCTACTAGGGATGCCGGTTATATGCGAATATGCGATCGCATATGCGATAGCGTATTTGCCAAAACCCATATATCGCATATTTTTCCGCATATAATGGCATTTTCAAAATTGCATATGCAAAAAATTGCATATATGCTGTATATTTTTGCATATGCGATCGCATTTTTCAGCATTTTTCTTGTCCAACTTTCTTTTAAGACTGTTAAATATTTTGGCGGCAGACGATTGCCAGTATTTGCAATTAGACGTTGAATGCAGAATTGGCCTATTAATGATCATGATTATGATTTTCTGTCACTTGGAGTTGCATGTGCCGGAAATATGCCGAAAAATATGCGGCATATGCTGCATATATGGCACATATATGTGCCGCATATTTCGCCAAATTCCGCATATTTTGCCTTAAAAAGTTCCGCATATTTTAAGAAAATTTACCGCTATAAACCAGCATCCCTAGTCTACCTGTGCTACAAACTGCTGTCATTGTAGAACGGGTACAACTTGTTCAGCAACAGGTAAATACTAGTTGCTATCTATCGACTTGTATTACAGACGTCCATCATTGTTCATTTGTTCATCAGGAAAACTCACTCGTTTTAAATTATCGGTCTATGTCGGCGCAGCTGTAGTAAGTGAGTAAGTAGAACATAAATTTATATAGTGACTCTCTACTGCACCAAATTAGTATATCTTATCCTAGCATTGATTGTGGCATTCAGTATAGCAGCATATAGGAGTTGCATATGCCGGAAATATGCGGAAAAATATGACTGTAGTCACTCTGGAAAATTGCTTTCTAAAATGGCTTTCTTACCATGATTGAAAGTTGAATGCTGGTGGTACGGTCAGCCATCCGAGTGACAGCTGGGCTTTTTGTATTAGGTTGACTTCGCATACTAAGCACTGTGAGAGTAACTGACATTAATTCTTATAGCCTAATATGGCTGTCTATTGCTGTTAGGCACAATTTTCCATGTGCAACATTTTGCTGACTTGTTACAGTGACTGACTGAGAAATCTGTTTGTCTGTCTGTCTGTCTGTGTGACAGACTGTGCGGCTAGGCTGATATAATAGCTTGTAGTGCATGGTTTAGCTGTTCAGGCCAAGTCAGCCTCCAATCCTCCATGGGATGGGAAATGAGTAGTAGCTTACAAGCTACAGTGTGAAGGCCTAGTGTGACTGATTGGGGCGGTGGTATGTCTGCTAGCTTCAAACCGCGGGTCCAACTGTTCGTTTACGTGGGCAATGGATGGCCGCTTAGTGCACTGCGGTATCATTAGCTCATGCCAATCAGCTGCCACTTCCGAGATTGTAAAAACGCTTCTGGCCACGAATTTGTCTCATGTAAGAAGCACTATAGCAACTACTGGACTTTATTTTTACTTTCATTATGCTGTAGATTGAAGAAGACTCTGTATCGCTAGCAGCCGAACGGTCATCACAAACTGCTGAGCTGTTACAGCGACTGACCGCCGATCTGCAGCAGTTTGACAACGAGACGCAGGCCCAGGGTCTCAACGTATTGGAAGTCGTACAGGCCACTCAGGATCTGGCAAGCAGTGGTCAGCACTACAGCGATGTGTCGTCCGCCGGCGACTCAGCCACCGACAGTGTACACGCGAGTCTGCTCAGTCTTACCACCCACAGCCAGTGGGTTTGAACATGTGATTAGTTGGACCACAAGCAGTCACAGACCACACACACAGCCAGTAGGTCTAAAGCACACGGTCAGCACTGCCAGCCAAACCCAACGTCTTCTAACTGACCTCGCCGTCCCAGCATGCATTGCGATCTGCCCACCGGTGAACGGTCGCCATATTGTATGTACATTGCTTCGATTCATGTGCAATTAATATTAAGTTGTTGGGCGTTTATTTTTTCACAACTTATTATTGATTACGATTCATTTGTATTCGTTTACCTTATTTGCTGCATGAGTCGTCGGATGATGCAACGCCACATCGTATTTCAGCACAAAGCATCTGGGAAGGCGAGGTCATTTACGAAGTTATGCCTTCCATAACGGAGTGACGCTACAGTTAAATATCTCAATATATTTAATGTATTGATCTGTCTGGTTGGGGTTAAGGCGGGGTGCATTCACCTGTGTCGGGTGGCAGGTAACACTGTGTGATCCCACATGGCAGGTGAGGCTCCATAGGTCTGCAGTAGATTTCCCATAAGGAGCATACGTGACCTTGAACCTTTTTTGGCTGGTCTGTGGGCAGAGTCTTTGTACAGTTTACAACTCGTGTTTCATAGTCTGTTGCAAGAAAGTTGCACACAAGTTGTCGTGAAGTTGTACAAGTTTGTTGCCTGTGTGTCATGGGCGTTAGCGGAGACGTTTTTGCCAGATTAACAAGCCGCTCATTACCAGTTGTTGTTCTTTCAGTTAAGTGATTATTTCAGTCAAGTTATACTGATGGCTTCTCTTTGCATATGAATGAAATATTTCAAGTACCGTAATATTTTGTCGCCGTTTGTGATAAGTTGCGTGTCCACTGTGTGTACTGTACGTGTTGTTATTGATCTGCTGAATGTGTTTGAAGCGGACTTTGAGAAAGTAAAACTTACACAATGCACTCCAGTGTAATTACCAGTAATTGAATGTGTGTCTGCAGTGTTGTCATTGTAGAGGGGGTGGAAGTTTGCAGAATAATTCATTATGATTTGCTCATTATGATCTTTGTGTGATTTTTCAATTTGTTCTGTCTAAAAAGCTCCGAATGGATGGCTCAGTGTTCTAAGAACCATGTCTTTAAATCTTTGGCTGCCAGAACGTTGTTGGAAATTGTCTTGTAGTTGGAAAACTTTTGTCTAAAAAATTAAACTTTGGGACAGAAAACCCCCATTTGGTTAAATTTAGGGTTAGAATTGAGATAATGACTACCCGTAATCTCCTTCGTTGTAAATATCCAGCTGTTCATTGGGAAATTGTGACTTTGTGGCCCGGCAACTTTTGTGATCCGTGACCCCACTATGTGTCTGGTGGCCGTTCATTCCAGCTGTTGCTGCTGTGGTTGCAGGCCGGCTGCTGATGTCACACTTGCCAGTGATGATTGTGGCTTCTGCCCCCAAATCTGAAGTCATAATTGGGTGCAACTTCTCCTTCCACATTTGGACTTAAGTTTACCCCCTCCATTTTTTAACTCAGGTTTTTTAACCCCCATTTCCTTTGGGTTTTTCCCCTTTCTGGAGGCAAAGTTTTGCTGAAGAATAGGGGAAATTAAAAAATGGGGGTTTGTTAATGGTGTAGATTGCGAAGTGGAAAGTAAGGGGGAAGTTTTGACCAACACGCTTAGCATAACAAGTTTGCTCTTATTTTTCACTGGCCCACTGGGTATAGAGACAAAAGCATTGATGTCATCCCAATATGCTTAAATTTCTATTAGTATAGCATAGCAATCCTGGAAAGTCATGAAAAATCGTGGAATTTAAAGTTGCCAAATAAACCAAATAGCCGCCTCATCTTGGGCACTTGTACATGTTCTTGGCCTTTGCTTATATTGTGATCATTATCCACGGCACTGAATTGTTCTGTATATACAGGGTGCGGCAGAAAATGTAGCCCTTTAAAGTTTTTCACTTCTTCTCAGCAGCCGTTTGGAATATTAACCTGATATTTTACAGATTTATTTACTGAAATGTTCTACATCTAAACGCCAAACAAAATGTGATTTTGTTAAAAAACGACAAAGTTATAGACTGTTTTAACACAACCGCCTACCGATTTTGCAGCATTAAAAAATGTTCAAGCTAAAATGCCATTTAATTTTCAAAAACAAGTTACCACCTTACAACCGATGATGTAACAGTAACGTTTTGATAAACAGTAATTTGTTTTGTTTAGAAATTATCATTAAATTATCGTTCCTTTAAAGCAATCGCTGGCTGACCGCTGGATTCATCTTGCAGCAGGATGGCGCGTCAGCACACACAGCGTGCAACGCCATGCAGCACACAGAACTGGCTGCAGGCCAACTGTCCAAATTTCATCACAAAGGACCAATGGCCTCCAAATTTGCCAAATATAAACCCAGTGGTCTATCACGTGGGGGGTGCAATATTAGAGGCTTACCGCAAACTTATAACTAAGCCAAAAACGAGCGCCAAACTCGAAGAAGCACTTCAGGTCATCTGGGGCAACCAGCCGCAAGGACCGATCAACAAGGCTGTGAAAGATTTCTCAAATTAAGCGACTGGAAGCTTGTGTTGGAGCTTCGACACTTTGAACATTCATAGTGACAATGAATTCTGGCATCTGATCATTAGTTAACTGTGTTGTTTCAACGATGTTATTGTATTGGTGTTGTAGCTTGAACATTTCTAATGCTGAAAAATTGGTAGGCGATCGTGTTAAATAATCTACAACTTTGTTATTTGTCAAAAGAATCTAATTTTGTTTGGCAGTTAGCTGTAGAACATTTCAGGAAATAAACCTGTAAAATTTCAGATTAAAGTGCCAAACGGTTGCTGAGAAATCAGCGAAAAACTTTAGGGGGCTACTTTATTCTGCCGCACCCTGTATACTCAATTAAACAATCCTGGAAAGACGTGGGAAATGGACATAAGTGGTCCTAGAAAAGACACATGAAATGCCAGGGTTCCTGCAGGTCAGGGAAAACTGGAAAAAGTCAGGGAATTTGTGTGGTCAGAGAAAGTCAGGGAAAGGTTAGGGAAAGAATTATTTTTGAAAAGTCAGGGAAAATGATCTTCATCATACAAACTGCAGATATCTGTGATTTTTTGTATGTCCAAATATTAAAAAGCAGGCAAATTTGCAGCTTCCATTAAACTTCCAATAGCTATAAGTGTTTCAGCTTCAGGGCGGTTTGCCCCCCTGACTCCCCAACTAGGGCTTTTGTCGTTTGCATATTGCTCCATTAATATGGTTTCATTACTTTATGATATAAATAGTGTACCATTTCTGGTATTTGTGCGATAAACAATAGTTTAGATAAAGTCAGGGAAATTGTCATTCCATGACTGGAAAAGTCTGGGAATTTTGCTACAAAAGACCTGTTGGAAACCTGGAAATGTCTTGCAAAGCAATGGAAAGCCATCTTCAGGGTTGTGTATGCATTACAGCCTGTACAGCCATCATATCTGCATGACATTGACTCACTACTGTTCTCACAGAGTACATCTTGGCATGCAGTCCTGTATATTAGCAATTAGTTTGTAGTATATAGCACATTATTGCAGCCTGTGGCTGCGCTCTTATTGTCAGTTGTTTGGCTCATCAGACCTATAAAAATTCCATGCTTCTGGTTGCTATCCATTCTTAAAAAACTGCATCCCTGAGGTTTTTATTGGACCCTCGGAACTATTTTTGCGGTTTTTTGGTTTGTTTTGTATTGTCATAAACTGTTGTCATCTAGTTGCCCCTGTCCTCCTCTGCGCAATGTTGTACGTGGTGATATTTTTATCGGTAGAAAATCAGTCCGAGTCTATTCAATCACTCGAGATAAAGTACAAGCGATTGGTGGAGCGACTCGAGCAACAGCACCAGGAGGAAATGTTGAAGTCTGCTTACCATCTTGAGATTTTGATGCTCACTTACTCTCTGTTCCCATCTAGTCAGTTGTTCTTATGGGTACAGTTCAATCTCTCAGTTTGCTATTTATTAGTTGTTGAGTATATATTACACAGCATGTCATGAAATAGAAATAGAAGATTTTTCCGCCTCTTTCCCATCCCTGTTTTTAAGCCAGCTGCAACCGGAAGTGCAGGAATTTTTTAGGCTTTACTTCATTCACATAATCACTCAACTCAGTGTGTGATGCTTCTGATTACATTTGTTTGCTATGTACAAACATACATGTGTACACTGTGGGCCATAAAAAACCATGGCATTTTATTTGTGTCCATATCTTTGGCAATTATTGACCGATTTTCAAAATTCTTTGACTGGCACACTTTGCGGACAATATGCAATAATGTGGTTATTATATATTCCACCACACACTACTTCGTGAAATATAAATGCAAGAAGAAACTAATGATAACAATAATAATGAACATTTAGGTAAATGATAAACACTTCAGACCAACGTTGCAATGAATGATCCGTTTGATCGCAGACTGTGTTAGACCCACACAGTCTAGTGTTGTGCAGACCATTCACTGCAATGTTAGTCTGAAGTGTTTTTTTCATTTACCAAAATGTTTTTCTGTTATAATCGTTATATATGTATATTTTGTATATAATATTTCACAAGGTAGTGTAGAGACACATTTATGATGTGGCAGAATATATAATAATCATTTAATCACATTGTTGCAAATTGTCTGTAGAGTGTGCCAGTCAAAGAATTTTGAAAATCGGTCAATAATTAGTGAAGATATGGACACAAGTAAAGTGCCACGTTTTTTATTGGCCCACTCTGTGCGTACATTGTTCATTGTACATTTTGGTGATGCCGATGATTACATTTCACGTTTCCCACTGCATCATTTCATTCTTTGTGATATCAGACTTTTCGCAAACTGCTATTTCGGAACATTTTGCAATGTTGTTTTAGTTTGGCTTACACTAACTGAGGCATTTTCCTGTGATGTTATAATTTATCAACGGATATTGCCTGCAAATCTGCCTGCATAACGCTCAGTAGTGCTAGTAGGTAGCCTGCTGTCTATTTATAACAGCTGGAGTCACATTTAAGCGATGCAGTTAATTGAACCGTCAGATATGTGCATGGTTTGTGTTTATAACAAATGGGTATTACAAATGTATTACAATGTCAGGGATTTGGAGCAAATTGTTGTTATTTAATTTCTGTTGTAGTTTTATTTAAGTTGACATGTTTAGAGCCGTACCAATTTTTAATATCTATCTGTACTTAGCCCAATAGTGATGGTGTTTTGAGTGCTGATATTCGTGTAGAAATTTGAACATTTTGTGTGCAAATATCCTGCAGTCGAGCATATACTGTTCGCATAATCGTAACCAGAAGTCACTAATATGCTTCTTACTTTTCTACAGCAAACAATCAAAATTTGATTTGTTCAGTGGTAAATGCATTGTGGTAATGGCATTTCAATATCAGCTCATCACGAACTGCGAGTTCAGCATATTATCAGCACATCTTGAGCTGGTTATTCAGTATATTCTGTAGTTGCATTTATGTCTGGCAGCTGGGAAGAGCGAAATTATATTTATATTTTTTTAAATAATAGAAATTGCAATTTGGTCCAGCTCTATGAATGGATGCTACTTGATGTTTGCGAGGGATTGGCTTCACTCTGAGTTCCGTTCTATTATGCCGACTTTTTTATGAAATCATGAAAGTCCACGACACAAGTCATGTCGCCGACTTTCATGATTTGTGTCCACGACAAAGTCCGCGGACTTTGTCGCCGACTTTCCCCGTGCATTGTAACAGTCTAAATTTCAGAGAGCGACACAAACAGGTTTGTCGTGGACTTGTCACGGACTTTGTCGCAAACATCTCGACATGTTGAGATTGTTTTGTTCGTAAATTTTATGATTTATGTCCACGACTTTCACCGAAACTTCATGATTTCATGATTTGTCACCGTTTGTGTTCGTGACTTTCATGATTTGTGTCTATGACTTTCCTCGCGGGGAAGTTTTGGTGGAAGTTGGTGTGATGGAATTTGGGCTTTTGTTGACAATCCTTCTGTGTTCTGTCTATTGTAACATTGCTGCTCCACCGTATTGCTTTTTGTCGTAGTGAATAATGCTTATCGGAGGACTCATTACACTCTGTGGCCGCATCAGCAGGATTTCGGTTTTCAAAATGGCACCAGAGCTGATGTCATATTTGGTGGGATCGACATGAAATCCAGTTAGATCTGGGGTTTAGGTAATGGTAGGACGCTGTCAAGTAATGTGACATGTGACAAATTGTGATGCATTGTGCAGTGCCACTACTAATAAGATAGTATAAGTGAACATCATCTTGTAATCGTCTAATATCAATATGTCATAAGCTGCCGTTGTCAGTTCGTTCGACAGTTGATGTCAATCATATACTAGTTTTATTAGTTTTAGATGTAACCAGCATGCTCTCTAACTGAGCTGACATCTGGCAGCTAAATTGGGAAATCCACCAAATTTTTGGCATTGTTTGCCAAAAATGCCAGTGACCAGAATTCAGTATATCAGATGCCGAGTCGCCGTAAACTTGTAATGGATCTGTGGGCTGGCGTTTGGTTGTCTACACTGAATACTTAAATGAACCACGACCTAATTCGTCTGACATTTGCAGCTGTGTGTTTGAAAATAGCAACTGGCTATTATCTCCACCTTTTCAACTTACGATGCTGCTCTTGCAGTTCGTCAGATTTCTGATGCAAAGTTGTTTGTTATGTTTAATTTGCTCAGTCTACTGAAGAGTTGCCATTTGTAGGACAAAATTGCTGAATCGGCATCAAGTTCGTGAGTATACAATTTGACTACTACCAATTTTGGCAATTACGACAGGGCATTTCCCTTAGACATGCATGCTTGGTTTGTTTATATCATCATCATCATCGACAACCGTGGGCTCAATGCCCGTTGGTGTCTGACGCCATTCTTACTATCGCTGCCCACCGCTGCCTATCTAGGGCAGCGTGGCTTAACTCCTG
>Ga0209454_1001789_pt1 | contig 13942 bp, 5 predicted proteins | sample WorMetHERISLAND1_2_FD_187400 | JGI IMG/M metagenome (GOLD analysis project Ga0209454, IMG submission 187400) | Marine gutless worms symbiont microbial communities from Max Planck institute for Marine Microbiology, Germany - Olavius geniculatus... | ecosystem: Host-associated > Annelida >...
CCGTAGCGTGTATGGGACTGTAGTGACTCGGGGATTAAAACCAGACAGCTACAATTCGTATGAATACGAGTGTTTTCTTAATACTTAGGGATTAGAAATTTTTTTAATCGGTTTTTCAGTTCACTTTCTTATTTGTGGATATGAAAAAAGTTAATCGGACTCGGTACTTTGTAGATGTTCGATTACGAGCAATGGATTTGAATAAAGACAATTTTGCTTCTTGATGAGACATGAACTCACATTCTGTTCATGTGTGTGTGTCAGTATGTAAGGTCAAAGTTCACAAGCAGTGTGCCGTGATGGCGTCTTCAATGTCTTGCAAGTGGACAACTTTAGCTTCAGTTGGCGATGACGTCATTGAAGAAATCGATGGTGTGAGTACAGCTCAGCATCTCATAGCATCCTAATAGGCCGCATTACTGGTCTGGCCCGTTCGTCTGTCTGTCTGTCCCATATAGGCTTCCAGCTTGAAAACGAAAGGGTGTATGGTAATGGTAGAAAAACAAAATTGGCATGAACGTTTCAAGGGCAGAAGTAACTGCTGTGCCATTTATACGCGTGACAGCATGTAATGCTATAGCACGTCTTAGCTATTGTAGAGGCGTCCATCCGTCTGTCTGTCCGTCTGTCTGTTCGTTTGTCACACTCTTGAGCCCTATCAAAACTGTGAAGCTAGGATCACGAAATCTTTACTCTGGGCTGCCCCAAGGTTTCTAGTTTCTTCTGTGCCGCTGGATGAAGGGGTCCCCCTTAAACGAGGGCGTAAAAGAGGGCTACCCCTCTAAAAAGTTCTTGTTTTACCGCTGTTGGCTGCTCTTGGGTATAAACAGTTGCAGATAGGCACAAACGTGCTGCTTCTCACATAACAAGCACTGGTGATGGGCTTTTTACGGGTATCTACCAGAATGACTTTAAATGACTTTGAATTCTCATAATAAGGGGTTTTAGTGAATTTTTTGCAATTGCGGGCTGTGACACACATTTTAAGAGTGAATCGCGTCAAAATGGCTGGAGATAGACCAAGACAACCTTCGTACGAAATTTTAGCATAAAACGTAGATTTTAGCAGTCCCAAGTTTCGACGCCCTAGGTTAAATGAGGCCCGTGCATGCGACCGCTAAAGAGGGATACCTTATAAAAAGTGGTTATTTTACCGATATTGGCTCGTCTAGCGTGAAAACAGTTGCAGATAGGCACAGATATGCTGCATATCTTAACAAGCACTGGTGATGAGCTTTTTATTGGTATTAACATCAATGACCTTGAATAAACTTGAACACCCAAAATAGGGGGTTTTAGTGTTTTTTGCAATTTTTGGCTGTGGTGCACACTTCAAGGGAGAATTGCAGCGAAATGGCTGCAGATAGACCAAGACGACCAGCAAACAGGAACTGCTAAAGCTGTTGCATGTCTCATGAGCTTTGCTCAAATTACTTGTTTAGCTCTTATAGTCATATGTCATGGTTGCGGCCAGTGTTGCTTAGATCCCCAACTGTATTCGTGATTGACTATATCCTGGACGTTAAATTTTAGCAGTAGACCTAATGGTAGTCGCTGTTTAAAATTTGTGATCAATGGGTTGTTTTATTGATTGATTGTTAGTTGATGTGTATTGTACAGCGTATATTAATGCCGCATCAGTGGGTAGAGGGTAATCTGCCGGTGAACGCTCGGTGCTGCGTCTGTGATAAAACTTGCGGTAGCATTCGACAGCTTCAGGACTTCTGGTGTCTGTGGTGCCACTCTATGGTAAGAACCTCTGATAAACAGTTCATCAGTTGTTACTATCATGCTTAGGCTGCTGTTTAGGTAACTTATGTTAATGTAACTGCAAACTGTAATTCTAACTGTATTGTTGCAAGTGTTAATAAGATGTTAATGAGTATCTGTAATAAATTATGTTAGTATGCGTAAGTGATGTTTAGCGTAGGTATCTAATGTCAAACCAGTCTGTCAAAGGCTTACTCTCTGGGCTTGTTTTACGACAGATTATGTTTATATATGTAAATTTAGTTCATGTGTGTACCAGGTGTACTTATGTCATAATAAATTATGTTAATAAATACAAATGCATTCACATCGGGTACAGTTGCCCAAAGTGTTGACTTGGTGATTGTAATGAATTATGGTATTATATGTTAATTAGATTTACTCTGGGTGTTGAAGCAGTCTGTTATAGGCTTGCTTGTTGTGTGTGTAATAAATTATGCTAATTTATGTAAATAAGGTCCACGCCGGGTGTCGGTGGAGCCTATCACGTGCCTGCTCACTGGGCCAATGTCGTATATCCATGCTTCCCCCCACGGCTGTCACAAGCCTGGACTCGGATGGCTTCTGGAGAGCCACCAGACCTCCCGGCACAAGTCCTCTACTTATCTTTCTTAACTCAAAGAGTGGAGATAGCCAGGTAAGCTGACATAGCTTTACTTTTTTGTTGTTATTATTGTTATTATTTTAATTTATTTTCACTACAGAGGTAGTAAAGATCCCGGGGGTTAAAGCTGAAAGTTGTTAAAATATTTGTGATTAGCTATTTTCTTGACTCATTCAGCGTAACAAAGCCGGTCTCTTTGTCCCACTGTCCAGCCACAAATTTTTTTTGATTTGAGTAAAATTTGGTGTTTTGACTGATAGAGGCATGCCATACAACTAAATCCAAGGTCAATATCATGTTCACAAGACTTTCAAAATTGGTTTTAAGTTTTTTTTCACCCAAAGTCTTTTTATCTTTTTTCCTAAATGGAGTATGACCACTGGTTTTTAGACAAGGTCACACCATCTGAATTTCGTCTTGCAGCTTTTTCCGTATTAGTTGAGATGCTGAACTTTACTGATCAGATGTTAGGAATGTTTTTAAGTTCTTACAAGGAGGAGTTGTCTGCAGTCGCATACAAGGCTAATTTATTTTATTCGTGTAATCAGTTACTATGACCATTGTTATGGCATGAAATGTGTGCTGATGTGCCATCAAGAAAGTACTCACTCGGTCACTTTGTGATCGCATATGACAGGTGGTACTTCATAAATCTGATACGGCTTTCATTAAGCACCTGCGTACACACATTTAGGCCTTTCCTATTTAGAGTAGGGCTGCGAAAATTAACGATTAATTAATCGATTAATCGTTAAAAAAATTGTTTGATTAATGTTTTCTTAATCGATTAAAATTCGATTAAATTTTAGACATGTGATCCGCTTCCAGAAACAGAAAATCCACTAAAATGGTGGAAACTGAATAGCCATCTTTTTTCTGTTCTTACTAGTTTTGTAAAAACAGTAGGCCTACTTTGCATACCTGCGACATCTGTCCCATGCGAACGCCTGTTTAGCTCATCAGGCTACATTGTGAACAAAACGCATGCTGCTCTTTTGCCCGAAAATGTGACATCACTTGTTTGTCTGCGTGATTGGCTGAAAGCCTGAAATGCGTGTTAACTGACTGCATAGTGTACAAGTAAGCCTATACGTTTCCAACTTGTATGAACGGCAACAAGTACACTTACGTTTTGCAGTTTTTATGGTTTTTTGCATTAACTACAAAATTGAAAAATTGTTCGAAATTAATCGATTAATCGCGATTAATTTTTGGTGATTAATCGATTAAAAAATTTTTAATCAGTACCAGCCCTAGTTTAGTGTGTTGTTTTGTTGATGTAGGGAGTAAAGATGTTGTGGAAGTTCAAGCAGCTTCTGAACCCAGCTCAAGTATTTGACCTCATCTCCGGTGGTCCTAAGATCGGGTAAACAAACACTTTTTACTTTTGTACTCGTCTTAGTGACTTTCACTGACATGTAGCACAGATGATCTATGGTATAGCAGTGTAGTGCAGTCAGGAGGTCGTGAGTTTGACTTCCGGCCAGTTTGCTAACATGTGACAACTCTGGGCCAGTTGTGCACGTGCATGTGACTGTCACATGTGGAAGGATCGGCGTCTTTCACTGACCACAAAACCCGTATTTATCAGGCCTTAGTGCTGTCCGTATTACTGTATGCAGCCGAAACCTGGACTCTTCTCGATGCCGATTCCAGAGCCCTCGAGGCATTCCATATGAAATGCCAGAGGCAGCTTCTGCAAATCAAATGGCACCAGTTCGTTCGGAACGACAAGATAACTGAGTCCACTGTCAATCTCAGAGTCGGTTAGCCATCGCTGCAACTCTTTTTGGTCACGTCGCCAGGTTGCAAGAGGACGTTCTAGCGCATTCTATCAGTTGCACGTCCACCAAGTAGCCAATGAAGTCGTCGCCCAGGCCGTCCTTGCAACAGGTGGGTTGACCAGATTCGGTGGGACAACAACCTTTCGCCCGCTGACTTCTGGAGGTGTGCCATCAGTCGTGGTCACCGCGGGTCGACACTACGGCCTCTACCGGCAAGTGTTAAGACGACGATGACGATGCGACTGACAGCAAGCAGTATAATTAGGCCGCTCATATATTAGTAACGGGAGACTTTATGTTTCACTTCGCTCAGAACAGAGCACATAGCTTTGCTTTTTTTAAAAACTTTCCTTTCTATTACCTACTTCTCCGAAACTGGACAGTGGCCTAAGACCAAAATTGAGGGGAAGTTACAACTCTTATCTGCAAGGATTTGAGGCCAAATTTCGGGGAGATTTGTTGAGGGGTTTTGGAGGTAGGAACATTTTACTACATTTGTAATCGATGGCTTGGCAAATCAGCAGCACCAAGACCAAGAGTCCCCCAATTGGATTTACGGAACTGGGCAGCTTCACGTTGGGTTCTGCCCCAAGTTTCTAGTTTCTACTGGTCGCATTCACTTGTGTCAGTTGGCAGGTAACACCACCTGATCCCATATTGCATGTGACCTCCAGAACTCTAAGATGGTTGAACTATGAGGAGCTATAGACACCCTTTAACGTCTTCTTATTTTTCGTATATTGTCCATTGTGTGCAGACTGCGACTGTTCCAGAACTTTGAGTCATTCCGAGTTTTAGTTTGTGGAGGTGACGGCAGCGTCAGTTGGGTCCTTTCTGAGATTGATAAACTTGGTCTTCATAAACAGGTATTCGACCTTTATCATAATTGGACTATATCTTTGATGCATTACACTTTATTACCTACTCAAACTGTGATCTTTCACGCCTTGTATTTCCACATTTCTCCATGTAGTGTAACCTTGTCTTTTACATCTCGACTTTTAAAATCTAATCTGTTTGTGTCAGGTCTCTGCTGCCTCATTAACCAATTTTGCATTCGGTTTTAAGATATCGTGCTAACAAACTTTTCAAAACACATGGATGGACAAAAATATTTGCTTTGGCCGACAACATAGGCTCAAATTTTATTTACTACGGGAGGATCTGTGGAATAATTTAGTCTTAAGAAAAATTTAAAGGTTTTGACAAAATGTTTTCAGAAAAACTCAAGCGACCAAAGTTACGTACTTAGTAAAATTGTTGGGAAGTTTCAAGATTGTGGATCAAGATTTCCAGTCGGTGTATATAAAGAGCATGTGATATATACTGTACGTCTGTTAGTGTCAGATCGGCATACTTCCATTGGGCACCGGGAATGACTTGTCGAGAGTTATGGGCTGGGGAGCGAAGTTTGATGACGAGTCGCAATTATCAACGGTGATGGACCAGCTGGAACATTCGCAGATCAAGATGCTCGACAGGTATACTATTACTGCTGCTGCTGTTATTACTATTAGTTCGTGATGACCTGGTATCATTTTGCTCAATTAAGCCCAAATTCCATTACGCGACTTTCATCGGAACTTCCCTGAGGGGAAGTCATGGGCACAAATCACGAAAGTCCATAACACAAATCATGTTGCCGACTTTCGTGATTTGTGTTGCGGACTTTCATGATCTGTGTACACGACAAAGTTCGCAGACTTTATCGCCGACTTTCCTCATGCATTGTAACAGACTAAATTCCATTAGAGCGACACAAACGTGTTTGGCACGGACTTGTCACAGACTTTATCACAAATATCTCGACATGTCAAGATGGTTTGTGTTCGCGACTTGCATGATTTGTGTCCGCGACTTTCCCCACGGGTAAGTTTTGGTGAAAGTCGGTGTAATGGAATTTGGGCTTTATGATGGTAATGAAAATTTTCATTGTCCATAACATGGTAAAAACACAAAACAGGAGAATGGATAGCTTAACTAAATGTTAACTAATAGGAGCAGTTACTACAGTGGATTATGAACGTATGAATGTCTTTCTTTGTGTCTCGAACTTCATGAAAAGTCAGCTGGTGATAAAAATCCTGTGGTTGAAACTCATATACAGATGATTTAATTTATTATGAAGCTATCTTAATAGGTTGCATTATAGGTCTTGCACATCCGTCTATTCATTCGTCCGTCTGTCTAAGAAAGAGAAATTGGTGTGTCAACTTTTAGTTGAAAAGGTGAAAGGTCAGAATAAGGGGAGTCGAACCGACTACCTCTTATTGATAAGTCTAACATCTTAACTGTTATGTCCCGAAGCTATTTAGGGTTGCATAGTGTAGTGTCAGTGGACAGCCACAGCTGCATAGCGATGTTGGCACTCGGCTTTTTCGTTGCGGTTGTAATGCTTAACTTTGATTTGGCAGTGAGTGATGCCAACTGCAATTGGAATGTAGAAATGATGACGGAATCGATTGGGGCATGTGCGTGGTTTAGGTGGAGCATTTACACCTACGAAACTTCACAGGTTGGATCAAGACTGCTGTCAGCAGCTGTAAGTGTGCTGTCATGTGATTTCTTGGTAAAAAATCTCTTTTCTTAGAAGTGCAAACTACATGCTAAAACGTTAAGGCTGAAGGTACGTGAACCCATCTTGGAGCTACAGAGCATCACCTGCCATGTGGATCACACTGCATTATCTGCCACCAGACACAGGTGAGCATACTTTACCATAATCTCAGCCATTCAGGTTGGTACTCGATTTGCCTATACTGGAGGGATTGAAGGCTGAGTTGCCCTTGGTTGTTGTTTATACGCTGAAATGGCAGTCACCCATTCTAGTAGTAATCATTTGATGGTGACTCGACCAGGATTGAAGCCCACAAACTTACGTTATGCCACTAAGTCATCTTTTGGCAATTAATGGAATAAAGTTGTTGAACCATTTAACAGACAATGATGCTTAAAATGATGAGGTTCTAAGCTGTATTACACATTTTCCATCATGCTGCGGGTAGGAGGCTGAGTTGACTTTAGCATGCAATAGTTAGCAACTTGCTTTAGATTGTAAGCTTACTGTCAGGCCAGCAAGTCAGCTGCTAATGTTATGCTGTGGTTGTCAGTGCGATCCAATGTCTGAATATGAAGACAGCGTGGCAAGTCATTTATCAAGGATACTTCACTCCGATAGCTACAATGTCGTCATATCATCCGCTGCGTATGTACACACTAACACAGGGACAGACACACAGACAAATGGACAGGCAGACAGATTTGCAGATGCACAGACAGATGCATGGACACACATTAAGTTGAATGGTGTTTTGAGATAAAAAAAAACAAGAAAAGCCCAGCTAACGCAAAGGGGAACGAACGCGCGACAGCAATGCATGTGTGAAGGCCCGGTGCAAATGAAATCTAAGCTCACAATGATGTTTCATTTAGACTCGATGGCGGATGATGACTAGCACCATATCCAGTGCACGAATTTTAGCACTGGCTGAAAATCGCAAATTTTTCTTACCCCCTCTTTTATTTAACACCCTTGATTGGGGTGATCCCTTTCAAATTTATGGGAAAGCTTTACTGATCTTGAAACTAAAGTTTTTCAGGCAGCGGACGGTGAAGATTTGGTGATCCTAGCTTGCACCGTTTTTGACTGATCCACGCGTGTGACAGATGGACGGATAGACAGACAGACAGACAGAATTTCAATGGCTAAGACGCGTTACAGCAGTACTTGCTGTCATGCGTAAAAATGCTAAGGACAATAAAAGTGAACAGTGGCATATTTTATTTGCCGTTACTGTAAACAAGAGATTTTAGTAGGAGTAATGCTGGTAGTTGTTGTTGTTTTTATGTTCGTATGTTTGCTTTTTGTTGTTGTAGTTGTAATGGTGTATTAGTTGTCTGCGTGTGTTGTAGTGTTCTGTGCAGTACGGTGAAGGAACTGGTAGCAAAGCTGGCTGCCAGCACAGACATCAATGATGACCTGTCTAGTGAATCGGTGTCCAGCAAATGTTCGGTGCTCAATCAAAAGTTGGATGCGCTCATCATAACTCTTCATGAAGAATCGCAGGCTGCTGCCGAACAACAGAACGAGGTCAGCTCTGATTTTATTTTGTTGCCAGGTTTTTGGGGCATTTTACTGCACTTATTATTGACAGCTTGGTAAACCAACAGTTGTGGACCAAGAAGGACAATTGGACTTACGGCGCCGGCCCGCAGGCGGGCTCACACTACTCCCTATTCAAATTTTTTTTCTCTTTTTTTGATGGTCTTGGACAGTTTTAGCTCTTACGGTTCAAATGGTGGTTGTGTTGTCTACAGTTCGAAACAATAGAATCAGCTGGTCAACATCCACAGGTGCTGGAAAAGCCATTGCCATCATCGGAAATTCCAGCAACAGCAACATCGTCTGATGCTAGGGAAATTCAACCTATTAGTGCTGAGGGATTTTCGGATCTTACAGTGTCAGATGCTAAACGTCGACAGCAGCAGCAGCAGTTGAGACGACGACAGCATCCTGTAAGCATTGCGATGTAGTTGTAGTTGTTGTAGTAGTATTTGTGGCATGCTGAAGATTGTAAGAAAATCCTGTGCTTTTTGTGCTGACTTTTGCAGATGCATAGCAATCTCAGCAAGCGAAAATGTCAGCCCAGTGTTGACATAATATACAGCCGTCCATCAGTCATTTCTGCTCTTGAGTACTTTTGCATTTTTATGTTTTTTACTTAGGAGCATGAGTGGGAGACATACTGATGGCATTACCTGTAGTATGGCCTATATGTATGTCTGTTTAATAATTCTTTCCCTGTTGCATTCTGATGTGAACTGCATAAGAAGCATAAGAAGCAATCTGCCACTTTACCTTACTGTTTTGCCACCACACTACCTTGTGAAATTTGAATGTTTGGTCATGAAACTTTTATCACATTCCGCCCTGGGGGTTGATGTGTAGTTTCGTAAAACTTTGCAGCGAAGTCATCTAGATTCAAAAGTTGTAATCGTTTCAAATGTGCTGTTGTTAAACTTCACAACAAGGTAATTAAATGTAAGACTTGTTTCCGTCTGTATGTCTGTGCCAGTGGATACTTTGTCATCGTTATCAGCTATTGAGGTAGGCTAATAGCTTGTCTGTCTGTACGTCTGTATGTTGTTGGCAGCGTATATTTCGTCGTCGTGATCAGCTGATGTCACGTGCTAACAGTTTGAAAAAGGCAATCAGACGCATTATTGAACATACTGAACATGGTCTGTACTCCGGCTTTGATTTGTTACATACTTTTCTGGTTTTAGGAGTACTGGTTAGCACGAATGGAGTCCTTCGTTTTTGCTGTCTTGTCTTCCCTTTTTCTGTTCTTTAGTTTCTTTCTTTTTTATTTTTTTACTCCTCGTGCGCTGCGTTCCTAACGTAGCGAAGAGGAGTATATAAGATCAGTGTAATATTGAGGACCGACCGACCGACGACTGACCAACGACCGACCTCTGTTCCTGGAAGAGCCTTCTTGGAAGAACTTCAAATGCCATATCTCTATAACGGTGCTAGATAGACGCGTGGTCACTATAGACCACCCATAGAAAGTCGACCCCAGGGATTCAAATGGTTATGTGACTGATGACGTCACGTGACCCCAAAAGATCAAACTCGTGACTCCATTATCTTTGAGGCGCCATATCTCCGTAACGGTGCTAGATAGACGCATGGTCTTGTCCATATTGACCAAGCGTCTATCTAGCACTGTTATGGAGATATGGCACTTCAAAGATAATAGGGTCACGAGTTTGACCTTTTGGGGTCACGTGACATGATGACGTCAGTTGCACGGTTGATGCTGTCGGCACCGCTATTTGCGGTGTGAAAACAAAGGAAGTAAAAAGCAGTTTAAAGATTACAAAAGAAAATAATTCACGCAAGGAGTACATTAGATTGGTTACAATCTAAAATATTTCTTGTTTTTTTTTTATGACATAGTCAGGGGTCTGTAGAAGCTTTGAAGGAGCCCCGGGCTACAAACATATGTAGAGCTCATGAAAAAAAATGCAATGGCTTTCAGATGGCATGTCCCATTGTGCTGAGTGCATTTTTTTACACGTATTTTGTTTTAAGATACTTACTGTTGAATTATTGTGGCATTTTTTCTCTCAGTTGTTTCAATTTTAATAAACATTTGATTTTGATCTCATTTTATCTGCCTGTGTGTTGCTGTGTTATTTCTTTCACCTGTGGATTGTCCTGTGCATTGGAACGGTTGCCAACTGGAATTTTATTTTAAAATGCTAATAAATATGTTAAGTTTGGCATTTGTAAGAACTTGGCTGTAAAAATTTTGGTTTGGCTGTTTGACACTTTTTGGCATTATTGTTGAGTTTGGCAGTAACAGTAAATTTTGGCATCAATTTGGCATTAATTTGGTACTAATGAATGACTGCAGTATAGATAGTATTCTTGGCATCATTTGTTGCTGGTGAAATACGTTCTTCTTTCGGCAGTTTGTAATTTACATTGCCGTTGCCTGAAATACATTGTATTGGGTATTTTCAGCCAGGAAGCGTTGGAAACTCGATGTCATAGTGAATAAAACGTGGCGGCTAGGTATTGTAATGGTAAGGACACTGGACTTGCTGTCTCGAGGTCGTTGGTTGAACTTTTGGTCAGGTCGCTGTCGAGTGATGGGTCACTGTCTGCGGAGCGGTAAACCATCCAGGTATATAACCAACACTGAGGTCAACTCAGCCTTTCATCCCACCAGGATAGGTAAATTGAGTACTGACCTGTCTGTCTAGGGTTAAAGCAGGGTGTGTTGAGTTCCCCTGTCTCAGGTGGCAGGTAACAATGTGTGATCCCGTGTGGATGGTGACACTCCATAGCTCTGAGAGAGTTTCCCTGTGAGGAGCAAAACCATTCGACCTTAATGGACTTAGCAATGTAAGGTGTCCGTCCGTATGTTTGTTTTCAGCTGTCGATGAGCAAAACAATCAAACGCTGACCTTTGAGTTGGAAAACACTCGACACCACAACTACGATGTTGAGAGTGATGACGATGACGACGATGTTCTCATTATGCCTGCTAGCTTACTATTGTCCGAGATCCCCGTCACATGTTCCGGCGATGTTTCGCTCTCTCCCGCTTTATCATCCGGGCCGGAAATATCTGTCAGTGTTACTACATCTCCGGCACATATTCCAAGCTCTTCCAGCGGGTATGCTTCCACTGCCTGCGGCGGTCTCTTCTTGTCGGAAGAATTTTCTGATATTACCACTGCTGCTTCGCAGGGCGACGGTTCGGGTATTTCCACAGATCCTGGTGGTATTTCTGTGGGTGTCTGTGGTATTTCCACAGAGCTTGTTGGTACTTCCATGGGTATCTTTGGTAGTACGGCCAGTGTTGTTAAGGACACGGATCTTTCTGTTGTTGTGTCGCATTCCTTGTCTTCGCAGTCCAACGAAAAAGTGGCACCATTGTCTGTTTGTACAAAAGTTCCAGCGTTAACTTTAACATCATCGTCAGCAGCAACAGCAGTGCCAGCTTCTGTAACCGTGCCTGTTATCACCACTGAATTACTTGAAGATAAAGATGATGATGATGATAATGATGATGTGCCTTTGTCTCTGCCCACGAGTTCGCTGTCGCCATCGCCATTAGCTGCAGGCCGGCCAATGGCATCGCTTGCAGTGCCTCGTCTCCGCCTCCCGCTGGACTCGGCCTCATCCGAGGATGGAGAGAGCAGTTTCTGCTCAACACCAGGGAATTCCACACCGGTGGATGTTTCATCTCCGGGAATTTTCACACCAGAGGGCAGCAAGTCGCCACTGTTTATGCCACGAAGTATGTCACTCTGTCTGCTTGTAAATTATATTATGTCTATTGGAATCAATAATACCGATAACAAAGACATTTTTTTGTTGCAATTATATGATTAGTTCTTCCAAAAATAGAAGTTGTGTTTGCTTGCCTGTTTCTCTAATTTTTTTGTTTGCTGGTTCCTGGATTTTTTGGAAAGTGGTAAATGGAATTTGATGAAATTTTGTTGGATGCTAGGGCAAGTAATTAGATTTTCTTGGTGATCCAAATGTTGAATAACTTTTAAAATTTATGTGTAGCAGATTATATTGAGTTGGTGGTATCAGACTTGGCAGAGGTGTAATATCGGTGATTAGTTTGTAGTATAATTGTTAAGTGAAAATCCTTAGCATATCTGATTGTATTTGGGACACTTTTACCGGAGCTCATGATAGTAAGTAATGAACTAGATGCTTTGGATCTTCAACTGGAATTTCATTTTAGTTGATGGTTTGACTTTTTCCAAATTTTTGGCTCTGAATGTCCATACCACATCAACTCAGCCTGACCATCTTTCTGCGGGTGGGCATGATGAGTACCAGAGAAAGCTGTGGCATAAAGAGCACACTGCAGTGCACTAGCCTCGTATTCGTGGTCTTGCAGTGTAAACCGGCGTCTGGCTGAGGGCTAAGGAAATGGAGATCAGTGGTGCTCTACGAGTCTTATGGTTTTACATTACATTACATGAAAATTTTTTTGACGTGGCTTAAGTATAAACCACAAGGACCACATAAATAAAACCACAAGTTATGACAAACTACATATGACTTTCTGGAAACCCTGACTACAGTGTGTTGCGTGTGATAATGTCTGGTGGCAAACTGTTCCGCAGCTGAGCACCAGCAATGGCCGAGGGAAGGCGAAGGACTTTGCATTTTATTTTGTTGTTGTGTTCAGCCAACGGTTCGACGTCAGCGCAGTCGCTGAAGTCTTCGGAACTGAAAGCTTGTCCGACGCGACAGATCAGTCGACTGAGCACCCTAAGTGACATTAGTGGCGTAACGACTACACCGTTGCCATTGGCAACCGTTGGCAGGCGTCGTAGTAGTCGTATTCGTGGTCGTCGTTGTCGTGGTTACAGCTCCAGACGTCATCTTGGAGATCAGCAGCGATCAAACTCCTTCCCACGGCTTAATCTACCACTGCTACAGTCGATGGAGCATCAGTCATGTTAGTACAATAGTAGTATTAGTGACAGCAGTAGTAGTTTTGGTAGTAGTAGTAGTAGTCCCTGGGAACTTTTTTTCGCCAAATTCGGCTTTCTTACACCTTTCCACTTATGTAGTCGTGTGGGAGTGGGACAGACATGCAGGGAGACAGACAGTTTATACGATGATTGTATAACAACTTCTGTGCGTGCTGTGGGCTGATAAAGATGGCCTATACTGCGCATGTTGTCCTGCAAAAACTGACGTTTAATAAGTCACATCTTAGCATGCCTATGGTTACCAAAAGGCACTTTATCACCGTCAACACTTCTCCTGAGGGGCAGCCAGGGAGCAAGGGCAAGGGCACAGTGAGCAGCTGTTTCCCATGCTCCTCCTCTGGTGCCGTCCATGGATAGGCCCAAGTCTGTACTGTAGGTAATGCAAGCCTTTATGCTGTATCTCGTGTGTTTTTAGGATTTTGCGATCAGAGCGAGTGAAAAAATTGGACCCTAGATTTTCCACTTCCTCTCTTAAAGAATTTTTCAGACCTTTTAACTGAGTTCAGTTTGTGACAGTAATTCATTCCTTAAGCGATGAAAATTAGTTAGATTGATCGATCGATCCATCGTCTGTTGCGGCGACCACCGCCGTAGCGCGGGCCCCTTTGGGGCGCGGGGCCCTTGGCACAGTGCCAAGGTGCCATCCCCCTAAAAACGAGCCTGGGTCACACTGTGTGTAACATATGCTGATGTGTAGTTGGAGGCAGTACGAGGAGTGTCGTTGGTAAAGTTCTGCTGGCGAACG
>Ga0209454_1001790_pt1 | contig 13939 bp, 11 predicted proteins | sample WorMetHERISLAND1_2_FD_187400 | JGI IMG/M metagenome (GOLD analysis project Ga0209454, IMG submission 187400) | Marine gutless worms symbiont microbial communities from Max Planck institute for Marine Microbiology, Germany - Olavius geniculatus... | ecosystem: Host-associated > Annelida >...
AGGTGATATTATTCAGCAGCACATTGACATACAGTCAGTGTGATGCGGACAATATCACCTTTTGTAATTTTTGCTGTTTTCGATGTGCAAGTCCTTAAATGTTGCCGTTAACAAGTGTATAAACTGATGTTTTGTACATTTATATCAGTGAAGAGTGTAGATGCTAAGATCAAGGGTCTCTCTCCCCTTTAGTACCAGGAAGATATTGCTTCCAAGTTGTACCAACCCCTCCATTTTTTTCTCTCTCTTTCTTCCCCTTTTTTTCCAACTTTTTTCTTCCTCTTTTCCAAAAACATTTAACTAGCGGTCTAAAGTTCGGGGTGGAGCCCTGGTCACAAATGCATTAAAAAAACAAATTTTGGGCTTCTAAGGTGCATTTCATAGCAACATATTTATGTGCAATGCATAAATTCCGCTATCCCCAAGTATTTCCACACAGCATTTTGCTTCCACTTGTAGGATTGATGCCCCTGGCTGAGATTAAGATCCACCAACATCACTCTTCATGCTCAATAAGCACTTACACAGATCCACAAGCGGAAAAAAATGACAACGTAACAGCGCAACAATGCTACGAATAAAATTTAAAAACGTAATGACCGAAAAAAATAGTAGAAAACGAGTATCTTTTTAAACAGTTTTCTTATCATTTACGCATGCTGAAGTTTGCTTTTCAATTACTAAATGACTGCAGATTGAAAACGTACCGCAAATTTGCACCAATCAACAAATAACCAATAACCGTGGCCAGCAAATAGGTGATCGAGAAGTCGTTCACCTGGCGGGCGTTTGGGCAATTGATTTCGGCGATTGACTGATTGATCGCTTCAAACGGCAAGCCTTGACTCAGCTATAGTGGGCTGTCTTCGTTGGAATGTTTTAGTGATTGTTCTGTCAGCACAACAGGATGGTACACAGAATATGTAAGTGTTACATAGAATGTGTAACTCTAGCTGTATGTGTTTTTAGTCGGAATCAGTTAGAGTATATTCCGTCGAGTGTTTGCTCACTGTCATGCCTCCAAGTCTTGCAGCTAAGCAGTAATAAGCTCGTCTCACTTCCCGAGGAAATCTGTTGTCTTCGTCAGCTCATGGAACTGGTCAGTTAATTGCTTGGATTTTTAAAAATGTGATTTGGTTTGTTGATGTTGATAATAGTGGAATTAACTATGGTAACGCAGTAATTTTTGTGCCTTTAGTGCTTAATTGCTGTTCTTTCAGCAACAGGAAACCATCTGACATGTTTCAGTGTCTGCTGTAGAAATTTCAGACTCAGAGCTGGTACCGATTGCAAATTTTTAATAGTTAACTTTTCAAAAACTAACGATAGATTTATCATGAATTTCAGTCAAAAGCTAACGATGAAAAATGCAGAAAAGTATATTATTAGCGTATATTATTAGCGATGTTCTTTCCAGTTACTTAGCTTTAGGCTATCACCGTCACATTAAGACAGAGTTTTTAATTCAGTTTAGTAGATAGACAAAAATGTTGATTTTTTTAAAGAACAGATGATTGGAGTGATTTCAGATATCTGTCACTATGTTGTCATAGCTATATCATGCTGATTTTATCGATGTGACTTCGATCAAAATTTAACTATTAAAATTAATCGTATTATTCATCCTTGATTTTTACAGCTCAGATTTATACGTGAAAAGTATCACATATTGTTGTTTTCTGTTGCGATTTACAGGATGTAGGCAGCAACAGAATACAGCAGCTGCCGATGCAAATCACGCAACTTTCAACATTGCGTATTCTCAGCGCACGAAACAATCAGCTGGTTGAGTTGCCTACATGTACGCCTCTCGTGACAAACTAGTTGTCAAACATGTGTCGTTGAAAGCCTTTGGTAGTTTTTAAAAGCTTAACCCGACAGTTAAGTGGGTTTTACTGGGTTTTGGACTTGGTGCTGTTACATACGTTGGATGTATGTTTTTCAGTGTATTGAATCTCTTTGGCAATTATAGTCCAGTTGTTCTTCCTGCTTAGTCACGTCTGATGCTGGCAGCAGTTGCAGAAGTAGTAGTAGTAGTATTTGTAGTAGTCAAATTTGCTGTTGTAGTATTTGTTGTCAAATGTTGTTGCTGTAGCAGACATCGGGTGTATGTGTTTAAATGTATTGAATCTGTTTGGCAATTGTATTTTGTCTCTACTGGAGGTTTGTTGTCGGCATCTGTAGGACTGCAGTATTTGTAGTATTTGTAGTAGTATTTGTAGTAATATTTGTTTTTGTTGTTGTTGTTGTTGCAGATGTTGGATGTATGTATTTAATTTTAAATCTTTAAATTTTTATCTTTTAATTTTTTTTCTTGGGCCATCATATTCTGTCACAGTCTGCTGAGTTTGTCAACAGCTGCATGGGTAGCAGTATTAATAATATTTCTAGTACTTAGTAGTATTTGTTATTGTTGTCGCAGACATTGGACGTATGTGTTTAAACGTACTGAATCTCTCAGGCAATCGTATCCTGTCTCTTCCAACTGGGTTACATCGGATGAGTTCGCTTCATACATTGGACGTAGACAGAAATCCACTTACTCATCCACCGACAAATGTGAGCTTCAAAGTAATCATTTTTGTCTTCACCAAGGTGAACGTGGTGATTACTGGTGGATATATTGTTTTCGCTTGTTTTGTCTGTCTGTTTGTGTGTTTGTGCACATGATGACAGAAATGAGCTGAAACAAACTGATGAGTCAGCAGTGTGTTTCTGTCATAACCATGTGTTCTGCTGGTGTAGTAGTACTGTTGTAGTTGTAGTTGTAGTAGTATTAGTAATAGTAATCTTTATACTACGTTACTTGGCAGAGATAATTAACACCAAATAGGTGTACGTTAAGGGTGTACAAACGAACTGTGATTGTCTGATCATCTGCGTAGGTCTGTGTGAAAGGCCTTGTGCACATTATGAACTATCTTGCAATGGATGTGAAATGCTCCAGTCATCAGCACAGTAATTCTGTTGACATACTGCATCTTGACCACAGGTACGTTGTTGATGAAGTAAACTGAAAACTTGTGCAGATATAATATAGCATTAGTTGACAGCACTAAGACGTACATCAATTGCAGTGGAGGTACTCACTGCATCTGTTGAAGCTGGGAAAAGGTGTGATGTGAACGTCTGTCAAGGGTGACGGGTCTGGGGAGTCGGCTTGACCCCTTTACAGTTATCATTATTGGTGGTTTTTTCTACTGGTTTTGAAGTTTTACTGAAAGAAAACTGTTTCAGCAAAACTTCAAAAACCAGTAGAATTTTTACTTTTGTTTTCATGGTACTATTTAGTGAGTTATTTTGTAATAATACACAAAATGTCATGAAAAATACGAATAAAGACAAATTATTTTTTTTATTTCTACTTTTTCCCATTTTTAAAGTCTTAGACATGGGTTATGAAATTATTTAATGACATGTGCAAATGATTAAGTAGCCTTAGAACTGTTTAATTAAATATGTGCATTTTTGGCAGTTGTGAGCATATAAAAAATTTAGACCTTTTAGCTTAGCCTGAGGTCAATTTTGATGTTCCAGCTTGCTTTCGTTGAATTTACATCAAAGCCCGACTTGGCTTGGGCAGAGAGGGAGAAAACAGGTAGTGCTATGGATGATGGTGGTACTATTATGTTGTTAGATGTTTCTGTCTGCCTGTCTAAGTTCCGTGAGCTTAAAGTAGCACAGATGTTTGTGATGGGTTGAGCAGCTATCATTGGCGTGGTTGGGAGCAGTTTTCTGATGATGTTGTCACACGACTCGACCTCAATCATAACATCTCACCTCTCCGCCACCGTCATGACAAATTGCCACCACATGCTGGACAACATTTCGCAACAATGGTCTGTGGATTATTGCTACTACATCAGTCAAAACACCTTTACTGCAGGGTAGGCCAATAAAGATGTGGCACTTTACTTATGTCTATCTTTGCCAATTATTGACCGATTTGCAATTTTTTTTTACTGGCACACTTTGCGCACAATTTGCGATAATGTGATTATCATACATCTACCACACTGTACGTGTCTGTCTAAACTACCTTGTGAAATATAAATGAAATATGCATTTATAACGATAATAACAAATAAGTATTTTGATAAAATTGATTTTAAAAAACTTTAGACCATCATTGCGGTGAATGATCTGAAGTGTTTTTTTCATCTACTTAAATGTTTGTTATTATCATTAGTTTTTCTTACATTTATATTTCACAAAGTACTGTAGAGACGCATTTGCGGTCTGGTGTGATATGTAACAAACGCATTAATGCAAATTGTCTGCAGAGTGTGTCAGTGAAAGACTTCTGAAAATTGTTCAGTAACTGGCGAAGATATAGACATAAGTAAAGTGCCGCATTTTTTATTGGCCCATGCTGTATTGTGCCATATGTCGCAAGTGAATCAGAGGCCCACATAATGACAGAGATAGTCTAGTTTAGTGCATAACAGTTAGTAGGGATGTGACGAAGTTCGTATTTGCATTCGACAACATGCGAATATTTGACAACTTTACAACTATTCAATATTCGACGAATAGTTGGGGGAGTTTCTGGCGAATACAAGTATTTTATTTTATTCAACTTGATTGAAGTTTATTGAATTTTAAATAGGAAATACTGCCAATGAAGAGAACACAGCAGTCTGGATGTTTCATTTTCTTAATTGAACTGGATTGACTGAACTTTGCCTTAGATACCGGTGCTGATTTTCACTGACTGAACACTGAACAATTATATTTGGATGTTTTGCTTTATTCAAATACTGGTATAGAGAAGTTTTCTTGAGGCTGAATAATTATTCGCGTTCGCATTCGTTATTCGATGAATAGTAAAGTTAATATTCGCATTCGATGAATGCAGATATTTTTTCGCTTTGTCACATCCCTAACAGTTAGCATGTTGGAATTATGATGATGAGGTCGTGGGTTTGACGCCTGGTCAGGTTGCAGTCAAATGGTTACTATTTGGATAGCTGGCTGTCTGCAGACAGGTAAATCATCTCAGTATATAGCCAAGGTCAAATCAGTTTACCATGTCTTCAGTGTTGATAAATCGAATACCAGTCTGCTCGGTTGAAGGTTAAACGTGGTGATAAAGCTCTTTATGAGAAGCTTGTCTCAGAGCTACGGAGCATCACCTGCTGTGTGGGATCACGCAGTGTTACTTTCCACCTGACACAGGTGAACGTGCCCACCTTAACCCCAGCCAGATAGGCTGGTACTTGATTTACCCACCCCAGATGGATGGAAGGCTGAGTTGACCTCTAGACGGCTGGTTACATACCGAGATGGTTTACCTGCCTGCAGGCAGTCACCTATCAAAGTACTAACCCGACCTGGCGTAGAGTAACTTTGTTGATCGGATGAAACACGTTACTGCCACGCCAAGCCACCAGTAGCAGTTGGGGTTAATGTGCGGCACGTTTGCCTGTGACGTATGGTATTTAACACTGACTGATCCCATATGCCAGGTTGTGCTTCGTAGTTTTTTTAGATGTGTTACTGTTAACTTGACATAACCTATAATTTTTTTCGAAACCATTTATTTGATGGTTATTTAGATGTTTTCTTCTTATGTTGTAGCGTGGCAGTGTAACTCCAGATGTAATTCCATCTATTGACAAGACTTCATGGAGTTGGCATGATTCGCCAGGGGGCGGCACATCTGTGAATAACATGCCATCTAGCAGCACAGTTATCAATAATATGCCAACTGTTACTGATAACCCAATGTTTCACAATGCTGATGATGATGATGTTTCCTTTGATCCACTGGACTTGGATTACGTCATTCCGACTGATGAGGATGATTTTGAGGAACAAGATTACCTTGAGGAACAGGCTGTTGATGAACGTGATCTAGAATATGAAAATAAGGAAGATAAAGATGATTATTGTGATGAACAATATGATGACGATGGTGGTATCGGTAAAGAAAGTCAAGAAAAAGAAATCATGGAAGGCAAAGAAAAAGAAAAACAACAACAACAGCAACCAGAAGAAGAAGAAGACGAAGAAGAAAGCAAAGGAGAAAAAGATGTTGAAGAACAGCAGCAAGCGGAAGAAAAAGTAGATGATGGTGATGAATACGATGAAGATGATGAGTCGGAAATTGAAACTGAAATAATGTGAGTTTTATTATGCACAGATTAGTAATTTCTTTAGTGTATTAATAGTATTGACAGTAGAAACCACAGCAGCAGCTTAGAAATGCTCATCAAGTGAAGAAATTTTACTTGAATGACGTACTACATGTAGATTGAACTGGTGGCGTGTCGATTAGTTTTTTAGTGCAAAAAAATGTTGTATTATTCTAAAGCCTTTACATTGATGCGCAGCTATGTTTCTCACAGGATCATACTAAAATATTTTTTAAAATCAATTAATAGATAAAAGAAACTGTGAGTGTTGTGTCTTCTTTGTCACTTATTAGCATCTTTTTTGTACCTAGGATCATAAATATTGTATTGGATTATGCCAATTTTTTGTCGAATGAAGATCTATATGTAGTAGGATTGTGGACTCAGTTGGGCATGATCAGAATAGCAGTAGTAGTGACAGCCAGGTCGTTTCCAGGTTAGTTAGGTCATAAAGCAGGTTATTAGTAAATAGATGTATTAGGTGTGAACACTTTGTACAGATGAACAAAAAGTAACAAACAGGTATAAAATGAGAATCACACCTTACCGCAAAACTGCTAATAGAAGCCCCCAGCTTCTATTAGAACAATTGACTTAGACCCCTGGCTCGTATTAAAACATTGTCAACCTGGCATACAAAGGTAATACACTTATTCTATAGTTAGTGTGCGCAATACTGTTATTACAATACAATTTAGAGCGAGTGTACAAGACAGCTGCACATGCAACTAATCACTACTACAACTACAACTGCTAGTACACTTGGATTTCCAGCTTATATTGAAGACCTCGCTTATATTAGGGACAGGCTTTTATTTGAGACCTGGCTTCTATTAAAACATCAAACTTCGACCCTCGGCTTGTATTAGAGACCCAGCTACAATATGAAACCCGGCTTGTATTAGCAGTTTTACCGTACATTTTGTAGTTCATAAATTGTGTTGATTTGTGTGCTATGTTAATGACACTTATGGAAACTTGTCAGCCAGGGCGGAAACTTTTCAGTTTGGTTATTGGAACTGGTGCCTTCTAGTATAATGCTGTCAGTGCAGAATAGCTGTATTATGTTAGTTGATTGTAATATGTTAGTTGATGATGATGACTGTTATGACAATGATAACAAAGTTGATGAGCATCATAGTGATGTCTGTGTAGACAACCTCGTACTCCACATCAATTTTTACTAGACTCAAGCTCCACTCGGAGATTACTGAACAGCAGGTTGAATCTCTGTTATTTTTGACTAGTTGATTTAGTAACACAGAAGGGCATGTATTTGTATATGATAAATGTTTTCAATAGGTCTGTATATATCTACTTGACTCTTAAACTCTGTAATAGTAAAAGTAATAATAATAATAACACTAAAATTTTGAGAGAAAAAACATTTATTATTAAATTATTTGTCAAACAGGTTATTGCTTTTTAGTTGTCATATTATTTTGCTATCGAGTTTTCGACTTTTCTGTTCAACGAACCCGAAGTAGCACTCAGTTACCTGAGGGATGCTGGCCTCTCCGAGGGCAGTTGCATATATGATCCTTGATTGAGCGCCAGAAGAAAACATCAACAACAAAGGAGTAAAGCCTTGGACCCGCCACTGCCATCAGGTTAAATGTTTACTTTTCGTATTTGCCCCCTTACTTCCAACAAAAAATAAATTCGGATGGATGCTGATGAACAATTGTGCTGACAGAAAATATGTTAATGTTATTTTAGTGATGCTGATACACGAACGAATACTTACAACACAGTGAAGTCACTTGTCGTTGGTCCAGACACAGTAAACAGTGAACAGGATGACATTGATGATGATGATGATGATGATGATAACAGATATACAACTTCATTTCATTATTCTGTATCACTGTCTGATAGCAGCCCATTGCCTGTGAGTGTTGGTTCAGTCTGCTTTCTGGTTCATTTTGCAGCCATACTCATTGATTGCAATATGTTGGGTGCTTCAATTGTTTGCCATTTTATTAGCAATCACTCACATTTTTATGTGAAATTTTATGTGCTTATTACCTGTTGATAATTTCTTAAACATGCCAAAGGGCATCTCGTTATCTTCAACTACGACATAGTTATCGATTATTTCTTAGCACATAAGTCATTTTCATGTTTACATGCAGCAAAATGTGTACAGAAAATGGACTTCTTAAAGTTAAGACATCTGTGGCACAGAATGAAAGGTGCATTATTTGTACTGCTAAAAACATTATTTGAACAAATAATGTGTGCATGAAATTTTATGTTATAATTCCAAGCTATTGCTCAGAAAATAGCAAGTAACTTTTAAAATAATTATTGCCACATTGTGTATGTGTTTCTTGCTTATTTGTTTGTTGATTCCATATGAGCTCCTGCCACAAAAACTGAACAGCATAGAAATAAACAAAATTTGTTTCAACTTTTTCCTTAGTTCAAAAAAGTGAAAGATGAACACTCAAAAAAATTTGTAACTTTGCAAAATCACAAATTATTCCACGCTCCGATACTTTTCTGCTGCATCATGCAGGATGAGCTGGCAAAGTTTCAGGTACGGAGGCGGGAGATGATGAGCGTACAGCGTTGTGAGGCTGAGAAGATTAGACATCAACAGCAATCAGACAGACTACAACTACACGATGAAGAAATTTTACCACCGACGGTGTGTTGGCTTATACTGTAGTGACTTGTACAACTACACCATGTATTAATAAAAAACAGTTAAAATTGTTTTCATGATGAATTTCTGAAATTTCCACCAACTTTGATAATTTTTGGCACAGAGATAGCCAGGAGGATAGAATTATGTAAGCTGCACTCATTTTCTACCTCACCTAATTTATGTCAATGCACTACCATGTGAAACATATGCTCCAAATTGTTATATTATGTGGTGATTATTTGTATCAGATTGCTCACCTTTGCTGAGGACACCCCGCGATTTAATAATTTTGTGGTGTTGGATTCTTTACAGTGAGAATAGCAGACAACATAATAGCTGACTGATGAGCTTAAATACATCTAATCGATGAGTGAATGCTGTTTGATCAGTTGATCGTTGATTTTGCTAGCAGCCAGTGGCATTGCATCTAAATCATTGTGTTCGTGTATGCACTTTGTGCATAAACTTTGCAAATTTGCTAGCAAGTTGTTACACAAACTTACAATTCTGTTAAATAACTTATGCTTCAGTTTGCTATGTGGTTAATTAAGTCGTTACAATGTTTAGTAGAGACAACAACTCAGCATTGTGCAACAATTTGGAGCATCTACGTTTAACACGGTAGTGTGTTGACATAAATTAAATGAGATGGACAATGAGTGCACCTCATGTAATTGTATTGTCTTGACCATATTTGTGCCAAAAGTTACCAAATTTGGTGAAACTTTGTCAAAGATAAGACAAAAACAATTTTGACTGTTTTTATTGAGACACTGTGTACAACAATTCAACTACTACTACGAATGCTATTACTACTACTACAAACTACAGCTACAGCTTTGTGGGGCTGGGAATGTCAGACCTCTCTAGCAACCAGACAAACCAAACTACGTGATGAGTGTGTCATGAGTTACGTGGATGATGTTGAAATTTTTACATTTTATTGTGGAGGGTTTGTAGACTTATTAACCACTACAATTAGTATAAATGACAACTACTACTATTACTATGACTATTAATAGTACTACTTCATACTACAACTATGCAACTAGTTTGTCACGAGTTTTATGGAAAATGACATTTTACAATTGATGGCTTTTGAACTGTTGATTTTTTTCTAGGTGTTTATCTGTTGCAGTAACATTCTTGTCATGCATGCTCTGTTTGTAGCACAGGTTGCCTAGCCCATTTTTCGCAACCGGCGTCAGATCAGAACATAATGTCACAGAAATGGAATTACCAGATGCTGGTAACATGTTGTATTTTTAAATTACAGTTGTCAAGTGATCAATTTTGTAATCATGGATGGACAGTATTTTAATGCGCGTTTTATAATTTTCATCTTTATGTTTTAGTAGCTGACAGTGAACGACTGCAGACTTGCTGTGATGACTCGCGTACGTATAAGTTGTGACCATGGTCAAACTTATTATGGTAACTGCTATTATTAACTGAATTTTTTACAACTAAAAATAATTTATGAATATCGAGTCGATTCTGTTGCTTGGATATATGTGAATCTTTCTTTTCCAATCGTGTGTAAGGTTCTTTTATGGAAACGTGACCTAACCTGTGGTGACAGTTAAACGGTGAAGAAATAGCGATTTTTGTTGTTGCTGTAATTGTAGTAGTAGGAGTTGTTGCTGTTGTAGTTTTAGTTGCATTAGCGATGTCAGACATTTGTGTTGTCTGCAGGTGGTCACGATGCTGCTGCTGCTGCTGATGATGATGATGATAATGAATATGATAATGATTATGGTGATACTGACGACGTTGATGATTATAATCCTTACCTGACAATACGTCGTAACATGCAGCATGCAGATATTGATTACTCAGCAGTGGCATGGTTTCACGGGGTATGTACATTATAACTAATCATCCGGGGTTGAAAAACCCAAATTTTTAAACCCGACTGAACTCAGTTCTTTGGGTTTTTTGTTTTTGGGTTAAACCTGGATTTTTAAAAATACCTATCTTTGTCAGTTTTAGGGGTTTCATGAGTTATAAGTTGTTAAGTTAATGCACACTGCTGGATAACTTGCAAGAGATGAAATGGTCTGAGACCCAAAATGAGATGTCGAGACCTTTTGGGCAAATCCTGAGATGAGACTCAAGACACACTTCTTGAGAGCAAGTTTTATAGCACTTTGTCTGAGATGAGATGTTTAATGTTTGTGCAGCTTGAGATGGTCTCAAGTCTAAAATATTGCGACCAAGACCACATCTCTGACTAGTAGTAGTAGTAGTTGCAGTAGTATAGACTATTGTGTTCGTCTTCTATCCATTATTGTCACAGTTGCTGAAGAATCTTCTTTCTGTTGACTGCGGCACCACTGACAGTGACCTATCATCAGCACTGTGTGATGGCATCTTGCTGTGTCATTTGGCTAATCATGTTCGTTCTAACTCCGTGAAAAAGGTTCATGTACCTTCCCTGACGATGGTAATCAGTTTTTCTTTTTGAATAAACTTAGATTCAAATCGGTGTTTAATTATGTGTACACAAAGTAGAATACGTTGAAATGAGTGCATATTTTTCAGAAGTGGAATGCACATATTATACATATTCTATTGTTGCTTGCATAGATCGAAGTGGAATATGTAAAATTACATACACATTTTTCATAGAAAGTAGAATATGCTTGATATGTATCCTCAAAAGTTGGTTCAAATGGTAACTAATGACATACTTCTTCATATCTATGCCAAGTAGTTCACCATGCAGACATCCAGTGATGAACAAAAATCATTTCGAGGAAGGCAGCGGTGGTCAACAAATTGTTAAATTAAGGTTATAATTTGGTGAATTTATGCATTTTGTGTGGCTCATGTGATTTGGCCACACTAAAAACAAGAACTGTTGGCCTTGGTCTGCAAAGTTTCTCAGCTGCTGGCCCATCGGTGTGGAACAGTTTGCCATCGGAGCTCAAGATCATGGTCATTTCATTGGCCTGCTAAGGATGGAGATGTTTAAACGGAGCTACGATGCATCAGCTCAGCCGTCATAACTTCTGTTATACGACTGTGCGTTCAGAAATACTGTTACTGAAAACTCCCAGTCAGCCATCTCAGTACATGTTCTAACCCAGCTTAACGTCAAGTAACTTCATTGATGTGACTAATTTTGTTAGCACTAGGCCAGGCTTTTGTTACTGTATTAGTTGAAATTGCTTGTTTCTGCTGTGATTATTGCCAGGAGTCTTTACCATTGACAAAAAGACAGAAAAACGTGGACAACTTTCTGTCGGCCTGTCGAAAGATGGGTGTCCACAAGGTTTGTCAGATTTCCCATCCACATTGTACGAATTTACTTAATTAATTCAACCATCTTTTTTACAGTGCTGCATAATTTGCCGAAAAAGCAGATACCACATTTGTATCTTGTATTGTTTCTTGTTAATTTTCTGGTCATTTCTGAGCATTATGATCAGGTGCCTTTTATTAAACATCATTATACGCAATGCATATGGTAGCAAAAAATATACTAAACTACTTTGATAATTAAAGTTACACAACTAGCGCATGCATATATGTTGTTCACATTATCGGTTACATTTATATCATTAATACTGTTGTTGTCATTCATATTTTTATGTTTATGTTGTTATCATATTGACTAAGCCAACATCTGTTATGTTTTTGGATCTGTCTCTTTATCTCTCCATCAGATTGTTGGCTGGATGACTGAAAAAGTTATAAATTGATTATGATTGAAGTTAGCGGAGGAGTACAGCATGGTTTGAGGACCGACCACTTTGATGTTGGTTGTGATTCTAATTTAGAATCCTGGTCCAGGGTTCGTGAATTTTGATTTAGATCGTATATTTATACACGTTAGCTGTCAAGTCCAACTGGCAGCACAGTTTTTGTCCGAGTTTGAATTCAGCACTGACTTTATTTTGGGATAGGGGCACTGGCATCACTGGAGTCTTTATTTATCATAAACTTCATTATTACTCTCATTATTGGCAATGCCTGCATAATATTTTCAGCTGTTATTGTGCCAGGGTGTGTTGTGCTCGCCAGCTGCTATTTTGGATGGAAGTGTCAGTGGTTTGGTTGATGTCGCAACTACAGTTCGTGCTATGCTTGTCTGCAACGTTTACGTACGACAATCATCCGTCTAAGTTATACGATGTCTTATGTAATGAAGTCACCCTTTTATGTTTTGATATCTTTGTCATATGTCGTCTGATTTTTGTTAATTTTTGGCAAACGTACCCGAGAGAATTTGAAACATATACGCAGCCAACCATATATTCTTTGATTTGTTTGTACTATATCATGTAAAATGTTAGAATGCTCGCTCGATGGTACGAACATTGAACAGTCTTTACCTGTTAATCTTGATGTGACATTATTGGACGTTTATGTGTAGACTTTGTATCATATCTGGCACTGTAATCTAAGCGGTAAAAATGGTTTCTAGGTTTTACATAGTACAGTACGAACATCAAATCACATGTTATGGGATGTACACCAGTACATGCACACTGTAGAGGGCGCAGAAAAATAAAGTAGCCCCGTAAAGTTTTTTGTTGTTTTCTCAGCAGCCGTTTGGCATTTTAATCTGACATTTTACACACAATTTTTTAAAAACGTTTTATGGTTAATTTCCAAAAAGTGTGATTCTATTTGAAAATGAGAAAAGATATGTAACTTTTAACATGACCACCAACCGATTTTTTGGCATTAAAAATGGTCAAGCTACAACACTGATTCAATAACGTCTTTGAAACAACACAGTAAACTAATAATTAAATGCCACAGTTACATGTCACTGTGAATGTTCGCAGTGTACACTGCCAGTTCCAAGCTCCAACACAAGCCTTTAGTTGCTTAATTTGAAAAATCTTTCACAGCCTTGTCGATCGGTCCTTGTGGCAGGTTGCCCCAGATAACCTGAAATGCTTCTTTGAGTTCAGCAGTTGTTTTCAGCTTTATTCTAAGCTTGCAGTAAAGGCCTATTTCCACTATGGCTGCGCATTGAGTTGTGTTGCGTCTGTATGCGTTTAAATGAGCTGCAATGCGTGTTGCAGCGCGTTAAAACGGGTGGAGACATTTTTTGTAAAGAATATTAATGAGTTAATATGGCCGACAAATACGAAAATTTATTGCTGTTGGGAGCAGCAGCTTGTTGCACGTG
>Ga0209454_1001791_pt1 | contig 13939 bp, 10 predicted proteins | sample WorMetHERISLAND1_2_FD_187400 | JGI IMG/M metagenome (GOLD analysis project Ga0209454, IMG submission 187400) | Marine gutless worms symbiont microbial communities from Max Planck institute for Marine Microbiology, Germany - Olavius geniculatus... | ecosystem: Host-associated > Annelida >...
AGTGTACAGCGTGCAGTAAAATAATACTGCGTCTTGAAGGAGTATTCAAATTTGAGGGCTCCGTACTAAAGACGAACATGGTTAAACATGTACGTTTTTGCTAAAAATTTTGTACGCATGTTGTCCATGTCTATCTCGAGCCATTTCGGCACAATTCACTTTTAAAATGTGCGCCGCAGCCGAAAATTGCAAACAACACTAAAACTCTCTACTTTAAGGGCTCAAGGTCATTTAAGGTCAATCGATGTCATAGATGTTGACACCATTCAAACTCGTCACTATAGTGCTTGCTATGATAAGCAGCATGTCTGTGCCAGATTGTGCTTGGCAGCGACGCGAAACTGCGACAGTCCAACAGAGTGAACAGACGCGTTGTACGAGAAGAGAAGACGTAATAAAACGCGCGTAATAAAACAAATGTACGAAGATGACGCCTTGTTCTCTAAACGACACCTGAGCTTCTTGTTAAAATCGATCAATATTTGGCTAAAATATAAACAAGAGTTTAGAGTCTTTTTTATAAATTGTGTGTAAGTCAGTTTTAATAGCAGTGTTCTATTCTATGACAATATGTTGCAGCATATGCCGGCATTGTGTGTGCTGATTATTACAAAAACTACTCGTTTTAGTTAAAATTAGTTATTGCATGGCTGCAACAAACTAGCAGACGGTTAATGTTTGTTTTAGCAAACGGTTAATGTTTGACTAAGTACAGTAATTTTGGTTGCTTGATTATTTAACTGAAAAATTAATTATTAATTAACCCATTATTACTTTTTAGAAGTCCGAAAATCGCTGCTTTCAACGTGCGTGAGTGACGCAATGCGTGGTTTTCATTCAACGCAAGACATCAGGTAGGCCCTACGACGCAACGCAAACAAACGCGACGAACACAACGTAAGAATAGTCACCGCTTACAGTTTGCGCTGTGTCGGTTGCGTCAGTTGCGTTTGCTGCGTACTTTTTTGCGTTCGCTGCATTCGTTGTGTGCGTTGGATTGGATGGAAACCACGCTTAAACAGACGTCGCATTTATAAAAGGCCCATCACTCTGCGCGATCGCACATCGCATCAGCTACAGCAAGAAATCGAAACAGACGCTAAAATGACATCTACGCCTAATTCATCGGCAGCAGACATGAGCACGGAGTCTATGGAATCCAGCCACTACGATGAAACGATGACGACAACCTCAGAACAGCGACAAAGTCAAGTATCAGCCAGTTCCTTGTTGCCGTTCCAGATTCCGGTCGTCCTCATGGCAGTTTTGGGGATGTTCGCCAACGGATTCGTGCTCGGCAGTTTTCGTTTCATCAATCATTCAAAAATGACCACCGCCATGACGTACATTGCCAATCAGACGACCCTTGAAATTGAGTCAACAGGTCGCCATTTTCCTGATTTTTTCTTCAGATAAAGAGTGGTCTTTGTTATTTTGTCACGTTTGCGAGCTTTGTGACGGCAACATGGTGTTTTTCACATGATCGTCAACGAAGAACGTCCAAACACTTTTTCGCACTTTTGCAGCGAACGTTGCCATTTTCTTGATTGATCAAAACTCGTTATCAGACGACCCTTGAGCTGTTCGGTTGCGTAATGCTTGCAATCACCTACATCCTGGAGATAGCGGAAGCTTACAGATATGGCGAACCGAGTTCGTCTGCCATGGCATTGTGCATTCTGTTTCAAGGTAGAACCCTTGCCTCGCTGGGACATAACGGTTCGACGGCCTGTCTCGTCATCCTGACGCTTGATCGCTACTGGAAGCTAGTTCACCCCATCCACCATCGCAAGTACTACCTGACGGTGATGTAATCGCGAGGCGGCTTAGTTTAAGTCGGAGTTTCATGGCTTTAAGTCCGAATCTTAGTCCGAGTCCAAGACTTAAGAGTCCGAATCTGAGTTTGAGTTTGAATCCACAGGCTTTGAGTTTGAGTCAGAATCTTAGTCCGATTCACGTGGGTTTGAATCTGAGTCCGAGTCTATTGCCTGACCCTTGCTACACCACGACATGTAGGCTACTACTTACCAGTGATGTAGTCGAGTCTAGTTAGTCCCAGTCCGAAGCTTCAAATTTGAGCCCGAGTCATGGGATTTCAATCTGAGTCCGAGTTAAGAGGGTCCGATTTTGAGTCCAGTGGCTTTGAGTTCAGGTCGCAATTTGAGTCCGCGTTCAGTGGCTTTCAAGTCCGAGTCTATTGCCTGACTCAAGAAAAACCAGTGATGTAGTCGGGTTCACTTAGTTGAAGTCCGATTTCAGTGGTTTTGAATCCGAGTAAGTCAAAGAAAGGGGCATGAGAGTCCGAATCCGAGTCCAATTCTGCTGCTTGACTCTGATGCTACACCACTGCAAGTATCACGGTACCGGTGAGGTAGTCGAGATCAGTGAGTCCAGGGACTTTGAGTCCGAATTCGAGTCCAGTGGCTTCCAAGTCCGAGACCGAGTCATGAGGGTCCGAGTTCGAGTTTGAGTCCGAGCGAATCCATTGCGTGACTCGAGAACACACGGCATCGCAAGTACTACCGCCGCTGGATGTTGTACGTCGGTCTGTTTCTACCGTGGTTGAATGGCGCGGCCAGCTATCTGCTGCCAGCTCTCGGCACCAGCGCCATAGTCAACGGAGTCTGCATCGTCACCGCATTTTGGCCTTCGCAAATCATGGCTAAGGTACGTACGGCGTTACGTTACGGCTTCAAACAAATTACTATCTGTCTATTTTGTCGTATTTTACAGGGCGCCATCATAGCTTGCAGACGATGCAATTTTCAAATTCTCAATAGCTTACAGACGCACCGGTAGGCCTATTACTGCACGGCAAGACAAAAGTTTCCGTCTGTCCGTCTCAACAGCCAATCAAAACGACGCAGGCTAGAATCACCACATATTTACTGCCGACACCGGCTTCAGGGAAGACTTTGCTAAAATTTAAATTTTACAAGATAATGCGTTGACGCAGTTAATATGCGGCGGGATATATAAAGATCACGTTATTGAAATTTTTCCACAGACACTGCCAGAAAAGTAATTTTTAAATCTGTCAATATTCTGGCAACGATGGGCAAAGGTAAAGGTAAAGTTAAAGGACCAGTAACTGGCTGTGGTGCTTCTTCTTTCTTTCTAATCGCAAAAAAATGGCAGCCGGTTAACATGAGCTAACGATAACGTTTGATAGCACGTTTTTATGCACCACGACGTAAATAAAACAAAACTAAAAGTTTTGTTTTGAAGTGTATTGCACTGCAGTGTTCACAAACCAAACGGTGTCCAACAAACTTTAATGCTTAATGCATTGCAGGGTCACGGGGTGTTCATATTCACGTGGCAGTTCTTTATACCTCTGATCGTGTTCATTGTCTCGTACTGGAAGATTCTTGCGATGGTGCGTCGTCGTGCGAAGGTCTTGACTGATCACGCGAGAACCGGCAGCGTCACGCCCACCACCAATGAACCCACTCCTGGAACCAGCGGAGCTATCATCGAACTGGCTGCAGAGGTAACTATTCAGATACTAATCACTAACGTAAATGTCAATGGTTATTCAATTGTAAGGTACGGCGTTTTATTATGGCGTAAAGCAACTTACTATCTGTCTGTTTCGTCGTATTAATATGATCAGAATAGCAAGTGTTTAGCTTTTATCAATATTTGCATGTGCCTGGTGCTCTGTTTTCCGAGCAGTGGCTAAGTTTTTCGTTGCACATAATTTGTCGGCAGATACACTGGTTAGTGGTTATGAACATTGTCAATTTGTATAACTTACCGGATAACTTACCGGACAAAGCCTCCCCGGCAGCTCGGTTCAGTTTCAGTAGACCGAATAGCATCAGTTGCCAACAAACAGGTCTATCTCTTTTGAGTGTCTGAGTCTTTCCAGATTCCCTTTGAAGATGTTGATAGATCCAGATGTCACTGTTCTGTTATCAAGACTATTACAAATGTTAATAACACGTTCTGAGAAAAAGTGGTGTCTCAATTCAGTTGACGCTGTCCTTTTCGTAAGCTTCAGTAAGTGACCCCTTGCTGCTCCATAGTTATATTTGAAAAATGTGTCAAACGAGAATGATGATATTTTATGTATGATTTTATAGACTTCGATTAAATCTGCACGAACTTTTCGTTCTTTAAGGGTTCACAGTTTCAGGTGTTGCAATCTTCGCAAATATGCTAGCCTCCGTAAATCCGGGAACATTCTTGTAAATCTCTGCTGTATCCGTTCAATTAATTCTTTATCCTTTACATAATGAGGTGACCACGCTGTTATGCAATATTCCAATTGAGGTCTGACCAGAGATTTGTATAGGCTGAGTAAAATGTCTCTGTCTTTGTGTTTAATGGATCGATTGATAAGACCGAACATCCTGCTTGCCTTTGCGTAGGCTTGCTTACATTGTTGAGATACTTTCAAATTTTTAGTAATGATTATCCCTAAGTCCTTTTCTTCTTCTGCTGTATCTACCTGCTTTCCATCCATGTAGTAACTATAGCCATGGTTTTTATAACCCAGGTGCATAACTTTACATTTTAAGACATTAAACAGCATTTGCCATTCCTCTGCCCACCTGTGAACGTTTATGATGTCCAGTGGTTTTGTCGCTGCGGTGCTTTTATTTGTTCTTGCCGTATTCTCTTTCTGTCTGCAATTTCTGCCTTTTTAACGAATATACAGGGTGGTTCAAACAAAGCGGATACCCAGTTTTATTTTTGGGATAACTTCGATAATTCAGCACCGATTTTAATTATTTTTTTTCACTGTTACAAACAGAAATTTATGGCGCGTAAACGTGAAGTTCTTCCACCCACCGCACCTTTATTGTATGACCACATTACTTAGCAAAACAAACACTGTCAAAGCTACAGTGGTCTCGGAGAACAGGCAACACATAAAGATATCAATTTCGTAGCATAAAATAGTCAAGCTTACTTACTTATTCGCAGATATCAAGAATGGCGGCGGACACATCGAGCACTGCAACTTAGCTTGAGCAGCCGCACATCATTTTAATACTATCGACATATAAGTTTAGTCAATAAAACAAAACACTGAACACCGATATTAGCAGTAGTGTTTGTTTTGCTAGGTAATGTGGTCACACAATAAAGGTGCAGTGGGCGGAAGAACTTAACGTTTACGCGCCATAAATTTTTGCTTGTAACAGTGAAAAAATGGTTAAAATCGGTGCTCAATTACCGAAATTATCCCAAAATAAAACTGAGTATCCGTTTTTTGGACCACCCTGTACGTGTTTAATATCCAGGATCAGGAAATTGCTGTGAAAGCAGGATCGCAGGCTAAGGACGCGGACAAAGGTCAGACCTCGCTGGATGGCAGTCATGGCTTGTCTCAAGCGCAGGTTAATGTAGTCAGAACAATGATCTATATCACGGTCTGCTTCACAGTGTGCTGGATGCCAATGTACACCTACTACCTGCTCATGACGTATGAGGTATAAATTAAACTACAGATCAGCCAGTCGATTTGTTGACATTATGTAGCGCAGCATGATAGCAACAAAATGAACGATGCACATTTAAAGTCAAAGTGGCACCAAAGCCGACAGAGTCTGAACTAACGAGTGCCCAACTACCCTTTTTCCAGAGAACGTAAAAATACTTAGGCCTACAGTAACTGATTCTGCCGTACTGCTCTGCTGATAGGCTCTTGGCTGATAGTTAGGGCTAGACAAAAATCACAAATTCACGGAATTCACGGAAGCCGTGAATTTTGGCGCTTGCCGTGAATTTTAGCGTTTGTCGTAATTTGCCGTGAATTTTTTTGCACGGGCTGCACTTTTGTGTCAAAATACGTAAAATTTGATTGTTAAACATTGAAGCTAGGCATCTTGCTTCATATTTTTGTACTGAAGACTATGGACTCAACAGTTACTGTACTGTAGCACTGCTGTGTGTATAGCTGGATATAGTTACTAAAACTGTTCCTGAAAGTTACTAAGAACGATCAATGTTAGTCATTTTGTGAGATGACGATACATGACTGATTGTTGATTAGGCAGAGAACAAAAATGTTTGTCAACAAGACGTTTTTTAACGCTATACATGACCGTGAATTGGCACCGTGAATTCGCCGTGAATTTTGCGACTTCTCTAAAAGTATGCCGTGATTTTTTCACTTTTGCACCGTGATTTTCGTCTAGCCCTACCTATGGTTGCAAAATTATGGTGCTATTAGCTTTGTGCCATTTTTTGGACCACCCTGTATTCTTACAGTCTAAATCAGCATACCAAAAGAGATCACACAATAACGTGCAGACTGCAGAATGCTGAACAGATGAAACCCACACAAGGATTGCATGGATAGGCTAACAGTTAACCAGCACGTTATTAACTGTATCATGCAAACAGCTGCATTCATGGTTAGAATGGATTTACACAGTTAGCGAGTCTCAGTGGATTAAGCTGCACTGTGTCCCTCCTTATTGCAGTTTTTGCCATCAACCCTTCACAACCATCCAACTTTTGTGGGACCACTAGCACAATAAGTAAGTAAGTGACTAAGTAATCTGCATTTGTAGCAAGCCATATGAATTGTTAGAATCATAGGTGTGCCTGGCGTGGGCGGCAACAGTTAGTCGATGGCAGCGTTTTCCAAGAACAAATGAGTCTTGAGGTGTCGTTGGAATAGTTAAGGATAATTATAAGGTAGCACATCATTGTCAAATTTTAACAATTAGAACGACGTGTAAGGGTTAAATGTTAATTTTTAAAAACTACTTTATACAACTGAACATTTCTCGAGCCATCGTGTATTAGAAATGATTATTGCGATACGAACCCATACAACCCATAATCAACCGCTAGATGCTGCTCATGATTTTTGTCATAAAACGTGCCCATAAGAAATATTCCCAAGTATTCAGATAAAACAAATTCAGCTGACGCTGATCAAGGAAGATAATTTAACCACATTAGAAAACAAGACAAGGGTGGAAAAACACTTGCGAGTCAATATAATTGCTACAAAGCAAACAGGAACAATACGTTTTTGTACATTTACCACTGGGTTGAGATGATAACGTAATCGATGCAGCTGTAAATGTTACAATAATTAAACAATCATTACAAACACTCTTACACTCACCAAGAACAAAATGAATGTTAGTACAACACTGAGACTACTGAACGTATGGACGAAGTACAACACACTAATCATCTCTATCCCGACTGCAGGCTTTCTTAGATCTATACAAACATGCCGTCGGTCTATAACAGACCGGGACTTACGCCTACCGTGCAACTGAGCGAGTGGGTCATCATTGTCAAACCGTGACGAAATGTGAATCAGTTTAGGAGTCGAATGAAACAACCTCTCGCCTTTAAACAGGTTGTGATTAACACGACAAACAGCATTAGGCAAAACTTGCTATATCCCACCCCCCATGATATATATATAAAAGATATAAAATCAATACAATGAAGTTTCAATATGGATTGCAAGCGTAATGATCAGAGCATGGCATCAGACTAGCAAGAGAGAGATACTAATCGGCTGCCATTTCGCTTTCATGTACAATGAAAACAATCCTCTGATACCAGCAGTAATGCACCAGTGGCTTGAAGGAAAGTCATCCGCAGTTACTGCACGAGGCCAGTTGACTCACTGCTAGATCTACAGACCTACATGAACTCAGTGAAATTTTATCTAAGTATGAATATATGCGAAACCAGTGTCTTACCTGAGCAACCATTTCATTACAGACCCCACACAACCCATCGACCATACACAGCTTCAATATCAGCACACATTCTACATACATCAATTTCCCCTAGACAAAAAGAAAACACTGTCAGCTCACATGTCAAAACTAGCTCGGAAAACACTGCACAGAATCAGATGTATTTTCAGCAATATGCACAAATTGGTGGTGTGGCATGGCATAGCGATAACACATAGTGTTCGAGCAATGAAGTTGCTCCACGCCGGGCCAGGTTAGTACTTGGATGAGTGACTGCCTGCGAGCAGGTAAACCATCTCAGTATGTAACCAGCCACCTAGGTCAACTCAGCCTTCCATCCCTCTGGGGTAGGTAAATCGAGTATCAGTCTATCTGGCTGGGGTTAAGGCGAGGTGCGTTCACCTGTGTGATCCCATACGAGAGAAGATGCTCCATAGTCCTGAGTGTGTTTCCTACGAAGAGCTATAGCATTCAGCCATCTTAACCATAACAAATTCTATTCTCACTAGCAGTAATAAAGTAGCAGACTCACTCACCGCCTTCGTCATCAGAATCAATAGGAGCCTCCTGCATCATCTCTGGGAACACAACCTTGTACTTCTCATCCACCGTTGGCGTGGCAACCGTTACCGTGGTCACGCTCTTCAATATCTCAACAACCGAGATGTAGCCGAGCTGTTGTGCTATTGACAGCGGCGTCTGACCATTCTGTACAAGTACAGCATCAAAGTTTTTACAATTATAATTATTATTCCTTGTCGTCAACATTAACGCTCAGTCCGTAAAGGCCATAGCGTCACCCTGCGGTGACCACGACTGATGACACGCCTCCAGAGGTCAGCGGATAGAAGGTTGTTGTCCCGCCGAATTTGGTCAACCCATCTGTTGTGAGGACGACCTGGGTGATGACTCCATTGGCTACTTGGTGAAAGTCCGAGCGATAGGTCAACGTGGTGGTTGAGTGCCCTGTGAGCTGGAATGTCCTCTTGCAACCTGGCGAAGTGACCGAGGAGAGAGTTACTGCGATGGCTGATTGACTCTGAGATTGATGGCAGACCGGTGGACTCAGTTATCTCGTCGTTCCAAATGAACTGGTGCCATTTGATTTGCAAAAGCTGCTTCTGACATTTCATATGGAATGCCTCGTGGGTTCTGGAATCGGCATCGAGAAGAGTCCAAGTTTCGGATGCGTACAGTAACACGAATAGCATTAAGGCCTGATAAATACGGGTTTTTGTGGTTAGTGAAGAAAATATGTCATATCAACTTGACTATAGAATTTATTATTACATGTACTTACGTTGGTAAGAGCATCGGGTGAAGCGTTGTATTTCAGCAGTAAGTTGATGACAAGCACATGACCCTGCTGCGCTGCCTGATGCAATGGCGTGTATCCAAGCTATCACAAAAACAATCATCCACTGCAGATCATTCACCCGCTGCTACGCACGACTACATTACACAATGAAGTAAGTGCCTGCCAAAACATATTAAGTGCTATTTCAGCTAGGGCTGTACCGAACTGTACATTTTACTATTCGGCTGACTAAGAACAATTTGTGATATCATTCAGCAGAATAGGAATAAAATTTACGAATAGTTGACTCAAGTTCAAACACACTGCACAATGCCCCAGTTTCATCGCAGTGAGGTAAAAAAATTTCAAAATTAGTCATTTGAAAAATTTTAAAACTGGACATTTTGTAATCTGTATTCATGTTAAACGATTGATACGATCAACTAACGAAACATGACAGTGATTATTCACAACAGAAACTAAACTGTCAAGAAAATGCTGCAAAGCAACTGTCTAAGGCTAAATGCCGAAACAATGAACGGCAACGGTGCAGTGCTGATTATTTGTATTCGACCTGTTTTTGGCACTACTATTCAGTCGAATACAAATACACTATTCGGCCCATTATTCGGACCGTATGGAATACGAATAGAATATCCGGTACATCCAAAATTTCAGCTGAACAGTCACAATTACTATTCATAACAGTCACAAAAAATGTATAGAAAGAAGAAGATTACTAGAAATCTAGAACATAAAAATACAGCAGAAACAAAAACTAACGCAATGTTAAATCAAGATTGAGAGAATATGTACAAAGACACAAAATCTAACAATATATTACCTACTTACACATCACTAACTTCAGTGCATGTAATTTTCATCCCAGAAAGGCTTCTGCAATGCATGAGGTGAGATAAAGACGGGTCATTCAGGCATACAAGTCGGAAAACAATAGCATCAGTAACGTATGAAAAATAGCAACAATTTGAAAACAAAATGTGTGGCAAATACCTTAGTGGTGGCATGAACGTTAGCGCGGTGATCCAGCAAGAACCTAATCATGTTGAGCTGTCCAAAGTGACATGCCGTGTGCAATGGAGTATAGCCAGCCTACACATGGTATAACATGTCTTGTTATCATAACAGGCAAATTAGAGTTGTCAACTTAACGCGTTGATAAATTAAAGTGCGTTAAAAAATTAATGCGCTTTAATAAAATTAACACACATACATAAATTTACTAAATTCTGCGAAGCAAGAGTTCCAATATTCCGTTAAACTGCAGTTATTTGACGACTGAATGAACCCAAGTAATTAAACTGTTGTTGTCATTCCATCACTACTGTAAATAATATTAAAATTCAGATGACAGGGTGTGTTTTGGTCCCTCATTTTCCAGATTTTGCAATTTCCAGTCTTTGTTTTTTCATGGTCTGTCATTTTCAGGTCTTGCAAATTCAGCGCCCCCAGCAATATTATCAACGTGTTAATACATGTGTTGATAAAAATTAATGCAATGCATTAATGCATTAGAAAAATTAATGCTTCAAAAGCTCTAAAGCAATTATTTGCTGTGTCTATCCAAAGTTTCAAATTATAACTCCTGAAGAAAACCAATCTCTTAGTAACATACGATTCAATCAACAGAGTTAAATCACTGAGAACTCGTGTGTTGCAAGAACTAACATAATTTTCAATTTCTGTATTACACAACGACAATGGAAATGCCGCAATATATGAAGCGTAGTATGATGACAATGAAAAAATGCAAACTCGATGGCTATCACCAACCAAACATATAAAAACAAGCTTCAAATATGATGCGAATAAACAACATTTATCATCACTGCAAATGAAGACCATGAACTTTAGCACAGAAGCCACAACAAACACAGTAAATTTACCTAGTGCAGAGGCAGAACAAGTTTCCGTTTAGCTCGCATCAACTCCACAATGAAAAATCGTTATTACCTTGGTCTGGGGGTCAATTTCCGAGTTGTAGCGCACAAGGATCTCTGCGACAGGGACCTGGTCCTCCTGTGCAGCCAGATGCATTGGAGTGAGAAAGTTCTTTGATTGACAGTTGACATTAGCGCCACGCTGCAGTAGAAGCTCGGCCACGTCCGTGTTGCCTTCTTGGGCCGCCAGATGCAGTGGAGTGTAGCCATTCTACCACAGACACCAAACACACACAACTAAATACAAGGGTAAACAAACAGGTAATAGGAAACCCATCAGAGTAGTACCGGCCCACTATTCCGAAGGTCCACTATTCCAAAAGTCCATTGTGCAGATACGCGCCACAGTGCTAACGTTTAGGTTAAGGTTAAGGTTAGGGTTAGGGTTAGGGTCAGCCTTAGGGTTAAGCTTAGGGTTAGTGGGAATAGTAAACTTTCAAAATAGCATACCTTCGGAAGAGCAGACGCAAATCTTACAGAGCTATGGAGCATCACGTGCCATATAGGATCACACCTGCCACTTAACATAGGTAAATGCGCCCTGCCTTAACTCCAGCCAAACAGGCCAGTACTCGATTTACCTAGCCCGAAGGGACTGAAGGCTGAGTTGACCGGGTGTTGACTACCATGACAGTTTCCTGTCTGTAGACCCATCCAACTTGATAGCAGAGATGACCGGGAATGACTTTTTACATTCCCATTCCTTCCTATTCCCATTCCCAATTTTGTGACCAATTCCCATTCCCATGGGATTCCCACCGGGCTTTTCCCATTCCCTTTGAGAATCCCATTTCCATGGTCATCTCTACCTGATAGTGACCCGACCGGGAGCCGAACCCACGACCATTACAGCACCAAACCAATATGTCTGTTCTATTAATAACACCTGCCGGTGGCACGGTCCAGTGGTTAACATGTCGTCTGATTGACATAGTTGTCCGGTGCCGGGCCTAGTTAGTAATGGGATAGTGAAAATTGGTAGACAGATAGGCTTACACCACGCAGGTCAACTCAGCCTGGCCATCCTTCCTTCCTTTGGAAGGTGCGATGAAGACCAGCAAAAGCTGCTGCATAAGGAGCCCCATATCTGTAGTCCTACAGTGTAAACTACGTAAATGGAGACTAGCACCACCCTGTTGATGGCTTAAAAAGGACTTTGCAGGAACACAATACTACAAATGCCAAAGGCATGGAGAGCAGTTCGTAGTTTATTACGCAAAATGCCATACCCACGTCCTAGCCTAAACTTTATCATCTCCGTCAAGTAAACGGAGTGAACATTAGAGAAGATTATGAGATTGGTCGTTCTGTCTGTCCGTGTGTCTGTCATTTCGTGTGTGTGTTTGTCTCTCTGTGTACATATCTTTGCGGCACCATATCTCCATAACGGTGCCAGATAGACGCATGGTCGCAATGGACCGCCCATAGGAAGTCGACCACTCCGAATTGAATGGTCACGTGACCTATGTCGTAACATGACCCCGAAAGGTCAAGGTCGTGACCCCATTATCTCTTAGGTGCCATATCTCTATAACAGTGCCAGATAGATGCATGGTCACAATGTATTAGTAGTAGTAGTAGTTGTTGTTGTAATGTTTTTAAATTACTTCACTTGGCGGAGATATGCACTCTTACAAGCACCTTCTAGTTGAAACTTTATTTACTTACTATCCTACTTGACACTAGATGTCATATAAGCTGATAGATGTCACCTGCCAGTTCACTAATACATCACACATACACATGGTATGGAAACATGATACAATTCAAGCTCTTATTGTAAGCAAAACAGAAAGCAATTTTTAAATGAGCAAAAAGTCTGTCAATAAGATCAGACCATGATGATATCATACCCATACCCAATAGTTTTGAATGTTAGAAATTACACAATTTGTTACTGCAAAAAATATATCCTATCAACTACAGTCAGTTAACCAATAGGTACAACATAACTTAACCAATCCAAATGATAGATTAACACATCAATATATTTCAACATACATCACAGAAAAAAAATTACCCTGGACTCGGCGTTCGGCTTTGCACCATGAGTGAGAAGTATTTTTGCAATCTCCACCTGGTCTCTCTTGGCTGCAATGTGCAGAGGTGTGTATCCATTCTAAAAACAGGAACGGCCACATTACTGTCGGTCTACAGACTACAATTCTACAGAGTGCAATCTAGGTATTTAGCTTCATGTTAGATACGTATTGTGCATGAGGATTAAACCATTAGCTGTAACAAAAAATGACAGTTTGACTCAGGCATTAATAACGAAGACAAAAATCTATAAACTACCGAATAACAAGATAGCACATAATGACAAAAAACAATGTAGCAATGGCGAAAATAATTTTTGGAGACTGAAAACAACTACTATGACAATACTGATGTCGTATAAATTATTCAGATGAAACAAAACTAAGACACTCGATGAATCGTAATACTGTCGAACAAGCAACAGCGCTCAGTCATCGAGAACTTACATGTTTCAGAGCACTGGACGCTTTTATGACAATGCACCACAAAAATTCACATTTGACATTTCAACAACTAACACTGGTCACTATATGGGAAGGCAAATTCCCCACTGAAGAGATGAAAAATTCCACCAAATTCTCACAGTCCTCCACAGGCCTTGGTTACTTGTGTGGCTCGGTAGAATAACAGTAACGTGTTGGACTTGTAATCCTGAGGTCACTCAGGGGTGCAAATTCGACTGCGCACCGAGACACTGCCAGGTAACGACCTTAGGCAAGTTGTTCACACACATGTGCCTCTGTCACCAAGCAGTATAAATTGGTACCGGTCAAAAGCGGTGATGCCCCGAGGCTGGGAAGGTAACTGTAGGTCTGGCATCGCACTGGCCATGCGTCACGGACTCAAGTGGTTTATCCACCTAGGGGCTCAACGGCCGCGAGTGGGAGATGAGCACCCCGCCTACGCCCCAGCTGGGGCATGGCTCCCTTTACCCTTTTTTTACCTTGGTT
>Ga0209454_1001792_pt1 | contig 13939 bp, 8 predicted proteins | sample WorMetHERISLAND1_2_FD_187400 | JGI IMG/M metagenome (GOLD analysis project Ga0209454, IMG submission 187400) | Marine gutless worms symbiont microbial communities from Max Planck institute for Marine Microbiology, Germany - Olavius geniculatus... | ecosystem: Host-associated > Annelida >...
CCCATCATCCCTCTGGGGTAGATAAATCGAGTACCAGCCTATCTGGCTGGGGTTAAGGCAGGGCGCGTTCACCACTGTTACCTTCCACCTACACCGTGTCCCAAAAAAACTAAGCAGATTTGTTTTTGCCAGAACTGCGTCAAATTTCCACCGATTTTGATAATTTTTGGCAGAAAAATGAATGTCATACTTTTATCATAATTTTTTGGAAAAAGTAAAATGAAAAAGTAAAATCCAACACATGCTATAGCGCTTTTTATACATGAGACAATCTCAAGACCAAAAGCGCTTTACAATCTCGGAATTGGCAACTGATTGGCATGAGCTAATGATACCGCAGTCCGCAGCGCACAATGCGGCCAACCATCGCCTGCGTCAGCGAACAACTGGACCCGCGATTTGCAGCAAGCAGACATACCACCGCCTTAATCAGCCACAGTAGGCCTTTACCCCGCAGCCCGTAAGCTACTATTCATTTCTCATCCCAAGAAGGGTAGGAGGCTGAGTTGGCATGAGCACGCAGTAGGCTAGCAACTTGCTCAAGGTTGCTTGCAAATGACCGGCAGTGAGAATCGAACCGCAACCTGAAAGTTACGAGTCGACACTAACCACAAGACCACTTGCACCTTGCACTATGAGCTCCGACGTCACGTCATGCACTCAACAAAAACGATGTGCCACGAAGAACGGTGTATAGAATGCGCTTCATACTTTCATAAGTCTTAACATTTACGTCCAGTCTTTGTATATTGCAAAAAACCATTAAAACTATAAAACCTCAAAAGCTAAAATTTTATTAACTTGTTTCAAATGACCTAAGTTTTTCTAAGCCTGATTCCGGATATGACCGCATTGCAGATCTTGAACCCACGGAGCAGCTATCAGACATACCACCGCCGACCAACTGAATCACATCATAGCCGTTCGAGCGATAATCCACACCAAATACCACACATTGTTCGTCTCACGCGCTGATGGTGAGAGGTTGAGTTGGCCTAAAAACAACCTTGCAACTTGATTAAAATTTGTTTTGCATGACTGCTTTCACTGTGCTAACTTTCTTGCTGGAATGATTACTGCTTGCTCGTTTTGACCTGATTGCAGTGGATTTTACCACTTTTCGTCTGTGCATGCACGCTTGCTATTTTATGCATTTGTTTTTGACCTGGACCTCTCTCTGTAGACAAAACTGCGGTATACCTCCGTTACTTGCGATACATCAGTAATTTCTTAAACCGCGCCGCACTAGTACGGCAACGACGATCCGGTGAAACGCCGGACAGGACCGAGTCGAGTCGACAGGGTGCGGGATCGTACGTCATGGCGGGCTGGGTGCGTGCTGCTATTGGTCGGTGCGCCGTGTCACGTGACGCAGCAAGATGACGTCACATGCAGACGACGTGCGCTCGGAGCTCGACGTTCCGTAATGAGATAAAACGCCCGCATTCATTCATCATGCATCCGTAGAGGATTCCAATCCCATCATTATCCATGTTATGTTGTTGGTGTCTCGGAGTGACATCATGCATCCGTCCAGCATCCTGCACGCCATGCAGTGCCCCACCGGCACTTCTGCCGCCACGCGACGGATGTGGACTGGATAGGTGACAACGTTCGCAAGTCCAGTCCCACCATACAGTTAGATGTCGGCAGTCTATGACATACAGGCCGGTATGACGTCACACCTTGGGTGAGCCTTCGGCCTTGGATGGCAGATCTTTCGTACTGAAAGTAGATATTAGTCGAAACCGAATATCAGTTGACTGAATGCAGGACGGAAATACACAATACTTAGCAACCGGCGTTCAAACTGTTGCATTAGCCAACAAGAAAGCCCAGCTGTCGCTAGGGAAAACGCGCTACAGCCTATACAGTTCCTGTTGCAGTACTGACCTTCAAGGTCATTCAAGGTCAATGATTTTCATGTCATATGAAAGCCACTATGACATTTTCCAACCTTGGCCCTATCTCTCACCGTTTCCGTGATAGGTCACTTATAGTTTAATACTTTCCATTGAAAACTGCGGCCAAACCGCTGCAGATGGGGACATAGTTACCGTAGACAGCCTATAAGAAGTTGCCACCGCCCTATCCAATGGTGCCATCGCCGACTCCCTACGACTTACCGTTTAGCCAAAATATCGCACGACTGGCATACCATAGTGCGTTATGACCCTTCAAAGTCATCTAAGATCATCGATTTTCATGTCACTCGAAAGCTAATATACGACTTCTTATTAGTGATCAATAGCAACATAAGCCCTATCTTGCACCGTTTAGTCACAATACATCCGCGACAAACAGAAAGACGGACGGACGTAGCGCGTAAAATGTTTGCACAGCATCAAGTATTTTTGGAGGTGTGAGTAATTGGCGCTGTGTTACTCATAAAAGTAATTAACAGGGGAGGGGGCAAAATTGGCACAAAAGAGCGTCCACACTACACACCACTATCCGCCTGCTGACGCCGACGGTGCCCCTCAATAAATGTCCTTGACTTCTTGTCCTATCGCTCTATAGGTGTCCCATCTGGTTAGCGATGACGGCGCAAGCCGGATGGCCGCGAACTGTTGCAAGTTTGAGCTAAGGCAGCTGTGCTATTTATGAGAATTAGCGTCGAGGTGGTATATGAACCTAGAAGGGGTTCGGTCGGTCGGTCGGTCATCGTGAACGATAAAATTTTTATTCCACGATCTACCTTGTCGCGATGGCCCCCCGCTGCATTTAGGCCTACGCACATCGATCAGCCAGCCACACATAAAAGACAATTCGTTACAATATGATCACGTCTAGACTATTAAGAAATTTACAAACAATATCATGTCGTTTCACGGACAATACCCGAAACTCCTGTCTGGTTTCCTGTTCGTCTGTGATTGTCCATTTGGACGAATAGACAAGAATCTGTATTATCTGCGATCCCAGCGCGAGAAGCGTGATTCGTCTTGCGGAGTTCAAATCGCTTTTAACAAAGCTCGTCAACATAGCTTGCTATAGATGCAATAAAGCATCAACATCAGCAGTGCTTAATTTCAGAGACAAAAGCAGCGAGAAACAAGAAACCCAGCTGTCGCTGGGTGGGGTGGGGCCGACCGTACTGGTTGTCACTGACCTTGAAGGTCATCCAATGTCGATGATTTTCATTTAATCTGAAAGGGCGAATGCCGCTTCCTAATAGTGATCAATAGCAATCTATAGACCCCATCTTGCACCGTTTAGGCACAATACATTCGTTACGGACGGACGACAACCATGACAAACGGCTGACTTATAAGCTTACAGCTTAGCGGTCGGCCCAAAAATGAATATACATGTCACAAGCAAAAGTGTCATCGTCTATAGTGCCAATATGCATGCGGCCGCCCGCAGTGGCATAGCCAGGATCTGGATATAGGGGAACCTAAGGGTAACAGTGTGGGGAGGGGTGTCCTCTCCGCATCTGGAAAGGGATCTAAGAAAAGCCCAGACAATTTTCGGATTTTTTGGTGTAAAATAAAGTGTTTTGGTGCATTTTGACACTATTTTGAGTAACGGTGTAGGCTTCTAAGGAGGGGGCACGTGCTCCCTGCGTCCCTATATGGCTACGCAATGACCGTCCCTGAAGTTGCCAGGTGTAGTAACTCGGTCTTCAAATAGTTAACCTACGTTTGCAGTAGGCACTGGAGCCGCCTGCGGACGCGCCTGAACTGCCGCAGCGCGTGACCCGCAATTCATTAGTAACCATGTGCCGTAGATGCGTTATTATCCTGAGGTTTTAATGTCCGCTGACATTGACCTTTGACCTGCTGAACTGAAAATTTGCATACTGTACAATTTAAAATGTTCACGTCAATTTTGGTTTTTTATGCTCTTTTCCAGTTAGTTTCCAGTCCGTAGGAAACAGACGGACACACAAACTGAGAGACGGACGGACGGGCGGGTAAAACGTGTAATACGGCCTATAAGACGGACGCATAGTAAAAAATGGCTCGCTACGCTGCAAAGCGACGATGACAGGTCAATGCTATCGATGGTCTGCGGACGAACAAACAGCAGCGAACAGCCACAGACACGGCCGGTGTCTGACAATAAGTGTCACTCACTATATAGCTCGAAGCGTAGCGAGCCAATAAGACAAATACGTACAGCGCAGCAGTAGATGCAAACGTTCTTCGCGTCACGAAGGAAAAAACGAACGACAGCAATAATGACTGAGCTGCGAATAGATCGGACGAAGCTGCTGCAGAGACAGACAAACTGATGTACGTGGCGGCGCTGATGATGCTGCGTGCGGCTGCGAGCGCTGTAGGTTGACATCCGTCCCGTGTGCGCAGTCGTCACAACCAACATGCGAGAAAGGGAGAGAGAGTTGAACCGGATGTAACGGGTACGCAGCCCTCGCCGCGATCGTGGGACGATTCGCACAGTCCCTTTGGCGGCTGTACGAGAAAGATTCGTGCACTGGGCGCTAGAAAAACCAATAAGACAGGACAGCGAATGCCAGAGTGCTGTTTTGTGGTTTTATTCTTTCAGTCAACAGATAGCTAGACGACGTATATGACGAGAACCAAGTCATAATTTTATGCAGTATATTTTCTGTTTTTGCCTATTTCCCACAGGCCCGTCGAGAGCCACAGCGGAGCCCGGGTAACATTCTCGCGGGGCCCCTCTGAGGAGAACATTTTTGATTTTTTTTTAAATGGCGCATTCTGGTGTACTTTATATTTTTGAGCGGCGGCGGAGCTCCCCAAACGTCGCGGGGCCCGGGGTAACTTACCCCCTACCGCCCTCTAGTCGGGCCTGATTTCGCACAAAGTGGTATTAAAACCTAGAAGACCGGAACATAGGCTACAGTGCACGAATTGTCTCAATACCCGTTACCCTCACCGGTCCGGTCTGTATCACACGCAGGACACAAGACTGCTGCTGCTGCTGCTGCTGGCCGGTCGCCTCGTTCATCACGGAGCTACATAATTGCCGACGGTTAGTGTCGACATCATTGAGCGTCGTCGCCGGTGTCGCATTAAAATGCCTCCCCATGAGAAAAACCGCCTGGGGAAAGATAATCACGGAATTGATATGACCCCTCCCTTTTATTAAAATATCGCCGGCCTCATAAAAAGTCTTTTTCCATTATAGGATCGCCCCTAGAAGTCTCCACCGACTGACAATTTACCGGCAAAAATTCGTCCCACCCGTGCGGCCGCCGTGCGGGGCGGATTTTTACCGCTAAATTGTCGGCCGGGGGAGACTTTTCTAGGAGGCGATCCTATAATGAGGCACCTGTCCGGCCGTCGTCACGTGACAACGTCGCTCGCCGCTGATTGGACCGACCGAATTAATCGCGTTCTGGATATGTGAATATTATTGCATTATTGCCCCGGGCGGGGAAGGGACGCGATATTAGTCGAGCACACAACATTAACATGTCAGGGACAGAACAGCGATGGGCATAGCAGTTACGTCGTGAATTCGGCGGCCAATTTGCTGCCGTTGACAATTCATGGCACCAGCCAGCCAGCATACGCTCCATCCATCATCAGTGAGGCCTAGCTGCATACGGCAGACTGTGTGTACATAGTTAAAAGCATATGCAACAGTCGAAGCCGTAAAAATCCTTAACATTAATTTCTAAAGAATACCACATGAACAGAACAATAGCCTTTATGGAGTACTACATAATTATTGTGAAAATCAGTAAATACATGTATCAGTAGGCTTTTTTGCAGACGAAAAACTTAAGTTGCTCTTCATTATTAAGTGTTTGAAAGAAAAAAAAACCAATGCATAATGGTGATGCTCATTGTAATGTGGAGATTGAAGTTTCTGGATGGACTTAGACACTTTGATAATGTTGCGCTAGAGTTCGTGGCCTTTGTACATTAAGACGTTGTACATGTGTGGTTCTTTTTTCTTAAATTGTTCTGTTTGTATTTTTGTATTTTCTGTCTTCTGTCAGTGTCTGTTGCTGTCACATGTTGACGAGTAAAGGTCTATATAATGGGAATTTCTGTTGAGTGTGCGTCGAATTAAAGGTTTGCTATTCTTGCTGCTATTGCTGCTACTGTTGCTGGTTGGTAGTTTATGGCATCCGACACGACAGCCTCACAGGAGTCGCCGTCAAAGCGCAGCCAGTGTCTACGAAACACATCGAGTTCGTGACACACGCAGATATTGAAAGCTTTGCACCGGACTAAAGCCTGCGACAAACACGTGACAGACAGACAAGCAGACGGACAAACAGGACCGACAGCCGACAATGTTTAGTTATTATTATTGTTGTTGACGATTATTTTCCTCTTGTTGGATAAATTTCTTCCAAAAATTCCAAATCAGGGGACAGAAGTCCTACCTGCAGGGGCGTTCACTCCATTGACAAGTGAAAGAAAATGCTTCCTGGAAAAAGTTGGGGGAAAAGCAAAAAAATAGAAAACTGGGGTATTTTTTCGGTGGCAAATTGCTTAGAATACGCATGGCACAGAATGCGACAATTCTGTGTACAAGAGCTCCGTTTTTTCTGATTGCTTCGCTCGCAGATTACTTTTACCCCCACTTTTAAATTTGCGGTGCCACGCTGTCTTTGTTTGCCTTTATTGTTTAAACTACGCTAAATTCGGTCAGTTAATTCTCTGGGGAAATAGTTAAAATTGTTGCCACCAGATGTCATATTTTATGGCTAAAATGCATCAAATTCGATTTCGGCTGGAGCCCCCTAAACCTCGCTAGGGGAGTTTACAGCGCTCCTCAGACCCCCGAGGGGTCCAACTGCTGAAGAGAAGGGGAAGGGAGGAAAAACAGAAGGAAAAAGAAAGAAGGGGAAGGAAAGGAGAGGGGTGGGGAGGAGAACAATTAAAAAAGGGAGCACACGAAAAGGGAGAAGACGTCCAAGTTGGGAGGGGGAGGTTGTTCCCAGGCGCTGAGAAGAAATGGACGCTCCTGCCATCGTGGGGGAAATTAGGGGTAAAGTTGAAATTTCTAAAAACTCATATCTCCTCCTCGGACATTTGCAGCTGTTCTAAAGTTTTCAGCGCAGTCTGCCCGTCCGTTGGGGAGAGTTGAGAGGATGATATCTACGAGCATAACTCATTAGTAACTTGAAACAGCGGCATGCCATTAAGTACATTATTTCCCATACGGAAACATTTACTTTATTATTTATGTTGTATTGTCAAATAGACTATAGTCCCACCATGACTAAACAGCGCAACTATAACCAATTACATGCGAGCATGTGCAGGGCACTAGTACGTTTCAGTCACAGGTGATCACGTAGTTTGTGATCCTGAAGTGAGCGCTGCCGGATTCGTCGATGACTGACTATATGGCTGATGCGGCTGTCGACTTGAGGACGCGATCGACGCACACGGAACTGATCCTGGGCGAGTGAGTGTGTTGTTGTCGTCGACGTCGTCGGTGAAATGACATCCGCAGTGGCTCAGTCACACCGCGACCGTTGTGTTATAGGTTGTTTACACGATCCAGCAAACGTCCAGCATTAGCACGTGTATTTTGAATAAATTTGCTAAAAGTTTGCTGGACGTTTGCTGGATCGTGTAAACACCCCATTAGTCGGTGTAAAGGCCTACCACATTAGGCCTACATTACGTGTATCCGTCGAAGCGCATGGGGTGCATGAGCCAGCTAAAGTGAAGCCACTTTTATTTTCAAATAGCTTTGTGGAACGTAGGCGATTTTAATAATTTTTAGCATGCAACATCGCAAATTAACTTCACACAAGTGACTACAGTTTTGCCTACCTCACCTAAATCCCTTTCTTACACTACTTTGTGAAATGCAAAAGTCGTAGTTCGGAAGTTTACAACAATGAATTCATACTGCATGCGTCGGTTCGGAAAATCACTGGAACCACAAATCGTCGAAAATTTGTTAATTATTTAACATTAATTGCAAGCATTTTAAGACCGTACGTCGACGGCAAATGCATCAAAAGTAAGTGGGCCTCTCTGAGTCACGCGGTTATGTACGTGCTGTTGGCCAGTTGCGTCAATGTCAACGCGCTTGCGTTCGTGCTGGAGGAAAACATTTTGAGCACATGATGTAATAAAGATGACGTGATGTGACACGTTTGACTTTTTTGAGAGATAATAACTGTTAATCGGTTTTGTCGTTATTAGGTTAATTCTTTTTGAGCCAATGCATGCGCTACCCAGTATAAATTCATTACTGGCGACGTAGTGGTTTGATTTTGGTGGCGATCCAGATTTTTTGTGGATTCTCGATTATTATCCAAAATTCTTTCTTTGCCATTAGAAGATAGCAGCTGCATAGCCTGTCTTTTGTATTCGCCAGGTGGCAAAATCATTCGGCGGATGTTTGAGATCTCTGATCGCTTCTATCTCCGAGCTCTGTCCCACTCTGATCCTTAGTCTCATTTTACTCTAAAAATTTACCAAACGTAACCTGAATTTCAAGTGTTTAGATTTTTAACAGATCGTACAATTCGTACTGCACCATGCTACGTATAGTTTTATTCTGAAAAAGTTTTACTCCCGCGGTGCCCGACTTATCCCCAGCTTTTTCGGCGTACTGTACAAACAATGGCTCACTGATGTAGGCTGAGCTACGTCATCAGTAATAATTTTTTCGGGTTCGTTTGCTGCTGCAACCGACTGCCGCCGATAACGCAGCGACGAGCCATTTGACGCCGATACGAAGCGTGAAATCGGCGTTGCTTGCTTTTACTGAAATCCCGGAACGAAGAAGAAGCGGAGCAGACAAAAGTACGTAGTACGTAGCCTATGGCAGGGCTAACTGTTAGACCGACCGACTGTTTTCATTCGATATCATGTCTGTTTGACAGATGGTTCCCTCGGCGACCGTTAATCATACAACAACTAAACATCTTCTAATCAGTGCCTGCTCGCCGTGTCTCATCTCCCGTTAGTCGTCTATCTTGTCGATCTGTCTAGGTGGTGTGCTCCTCGCTTGGACGCTTCCAGCTCGCCCGCTAGCTCTTTCACGACTGCAGCTGCTGTCGCGCGGGCGCCGTCCATATTCCATTCTTCGGACGAACGACTGTTGCGACTATAGGTGCCGCACAGCCCGGACCGGCCGCCGTACCAGTGGCGGATCTAGGTTTCAGCCAAGGGAGAAGGCGGAATATTCCCCTCGCCTTCCCTTTCCCCTCCTTTCCCTCTTTTCTTTCTTTCCTTTTTCCCTTTTCCCCTCCCCTTCCCTTAGAAGTAGGACTCCTTGAATATAGCTAGGGAGTCTGGGGGAGCGCTGTGAGCTTCCCAGCGGGGTTTAGAGAAGAGCCCCGGCCGAAATCGAATTGGGTGCATTTTAGTCTTAAAATATAACATCTGGTAGCAATGGTTTTAATCATTTTCCTGATACACTACACTAACTTATTAATTAGCAGTTCGGCAGAGCATGTAAAGTGTTAACGTTTGCATGGGCTCAAGGGGGGCGGTCGCTCCCTCCCTTGGATCCGCCACTGCGCCGTACATTCAACCTGGCAACTCTCTCGATACATTTAGCGATTGTGACAGCGACGGACGAATGTGGCGGGTCCCGCCAGAGCTCTTAGTAATCTGTATTAAGAATTTATGATAACAGATCTGCATGCAGGCGCAGAGTATTTATCGACTCGGAAGTAGTTTATAGGCAGGCAAGATTATTTTTCATTACTCGCCGGCCTGAAGTTACGTGGCTGTATCTAAGGAGCGTTATTAAATCATCTGTATTTTTTTCCTTTGCTTTGACAGAAACTGCTGAATTATGTATCTTGTCTTTTGAAATACTGACATCTGCCTGGCCTATCTGAAGTTACTCCCAACTCCTGAGCAGATAAAATTTACTGCTCCATTTGGATTGATCCTGCAGGGCTCAATTCACTAAACATCTTAAGTTAACCTAACGACATCTTTCACAACGTACAGTGTCTGTGAATCGGCCCCTCGCTGCTTCCCATCTGAATCGTCGTTTTCCCTACTCGAGCCGAACGTTCTTTTTTATCAATCCAGTTAATGCACGCGACGTAGGCCTAGAGTCTATTGCAGCTGCTGTGCCAGGTTAATGCGATCACAAGACCTGCAGTGGGCGGGTAGCCTATACGCTATACATCGTGGCAGTGCTCAACACAATGCGGCCATCCGGCTGACGAAGTATATACGACCTTGCTAATGAATAGAGATGAGCGCCGGCGTAAGTGATGCCAGCATCTGCAGCCGTATAGCACCAGAAGCAGCACCAGCAGAATATTGCTGCTCGTACAGCACAGTCACTGACTCCACGACGGTGTCACAATAAAATGTCCCCCATGAAAAATCCGCCCGGGGAGAGACAATCACGAAACTGATACGTCTCCCCCTTATTAAAATATCGCCGGCCCCATAAAAAATTTCTTCATTACAGGATTGCCTCCCCCCAGAAAAAGTCTCCCCCAGCCGACAATTTACCAGCAAAACGGCGAGGCGGATTTTTGCCGGTAAATTGTCGGCCGGAGGAGACTTTTCTGGGGGGGGGGCGATCCTATAATGGGGCACCGGCGTTCCGTCCGTCCAGCGCCGTCAGATTAATCAAAGCAATTAGGTCAGCGGCGCTGCCCTAGTCCGGTAATTACGCCAGCCACCGACCGACCGACTGGCCGAGTATCGTATCGTATCGGATCGTCCAATTTCTCGGCAACGGCGTCCCACTATTTACCAGCACGCGTGCGGTGTGCCGCCTGCCTGTCTGTCCGTTCAGATAGCGTCCGGCCCGGCCGGCTTTCACCCGACGCCGGGCGGCCGCATCACGGCCGGGACACGGCTCAGGCAGAGGCGTCGCACCAGCAGTGACGTAGGTAGACAAGCGGAATCTAAGGGGCCAGCGCTCTACCCTCATACAAGACGCAAGCACACGTTTAAATCTCACAAAATCTGCTCAGTTGATTCTCGGGAAAATAAATAAAATTGCTGCCGACAGAATCTCAAACTCTAAAGCTATAATGCACCCAGTTCGATTTCGGCTGGATTTTATGGGCCCTATTTCTAAGGGAATGGAGAAAAAGCCAAGGAGAAAGAAAGGGGAAGAAATGTGGAAGGGGTTGAGGGAAAGAAACAAAAGGACAAGAAAAAGGAGGAAAAGAAAAGGAGTAAAAAGGAGAGGAAACTGGAAAGGAAAAGAAACGGAAAGAATGGCGAAGAAGAAGAGGGTAAAGGAAGAAAAAAAGGATAGAGAAAGGGAACGCTCAAATTCACATTTTTTTCTGGCTACGTCACTGTGTTGCAGGGACGTAGTCGAGCCGAGGCATACCTCTTCCTTCTCTCCCTCCATCCCTCGCAGTAATCGTAATTACGTCGATGCCGGCGTCAATTCCATCTAATTCCGCGCCCCGCACTTTGCCTGCTCGCTGGCCAACCGGTCCAGCGCCGAACATTCGCAATGATGCTTTATGAGCCGGTCGCAGTTGATAGGCCGCTAAAGCAGGGCGACTATCATTCGTTTGACAGGCAGGCCTAGCTAACTCGTAGGGGCCTATCATTCTCTTCTCGTCGTATGCTCATCTGCGACGTTTCGAGTTATACCCGTTTACACGCTCGAGCAAAAATCAAGAAAACATCGAGCTGGCTCGTCCAGCTAACATATAGCCAGCTCGTCGAACCAGCTTGATCGTGTAAACGGGGTATTAAAGATAAAGGTTAAAGGTGGGATATAGCTCTTAATAGGCATGGGCGGCGCTAGAAATCTGAAGCTGAAGGGGGGGCAAGGACCAGGGCACCAGGCGGGGAGCAGATTTGTTTTTGCGTGTGGGCCAAATGTCGACCATTTATTCAGTCGTTGAAGCCCCTGAAGCTAAAACACTTTTTAGTTTGTGGACGTGCAATGGAAGCCGCAAATTTGCCTGCTTTTTAATATTTGGAAACGCAAAAAATTATCACAGATATCTAGCAAGTAAGTAAGTAAAGTGTAAATTTATATAGCGCATACTCAAAAAGATCTCTAATGCGCTTATCTGTGTTGTCTTGCAAAAATGACGTTTAATAAGTCACACCTTGGCATGTGTATGGTTACCAGAGGGCACTTTATCACTATCCAAATTTTTCCTGGGGGGGGAAACCGGAGAACAAGGGCAAGGGCGCGGGGGCACCTGCCCCTCTACCCCCTCTGGCGCCGCCCATGTTAATAGGAAACCCATCACAGAGCTACGGAGCGTCACCTGCCATACGGGATTACACAGTGTTGCATGCCACCACACACAGGTGAACGCGCCTCGCCGTAAATAATTGCAAAACGGAGTAACAAACGCTTGCTGACCGTTGCTATCTGCCAGAGTTATTTTAATTTTTATGCTTTCTTTTCTAAAAAAAGTTAAAAAAGTGAATATTTGCCAAAATCTAACCATGATCACGGCGTTAGCATCGAAAGCCTATTCGGTGTCATCTACCATGTACACAGTTAGTCAGAAAAGAAGCAAACTTTTGTATATAACTTTGATAAATACCAACTGATTTTCAAAATTTGTTCATTGTTACTTTAGCAGATTTCAGCAGAAAATCTGCAATAATAACACAATTTAAGACTCCACTTCTAGCGCTAAAGCTGATTGTCGACCTTGTGAAAACTAACTAACTTCGATACATAAACTAGTGTGACCTGAACAAAATACAAATTAATACACCAGAGACCAAGCCAGAAAGCACAGACATTTCTTAAAATACGGTGACTGGCAATAAGAAAGTTTTGCACATTCATTTCATTAAGTTACACAGTAAAAATTAAATATAACTTCTTGTACATCTATACAACGCCTGGTATATACTATTGCCACTGAGAAAATACCAATACCATTACCGAATTTCGTTTTTATATGACAAATTTCAAGTCACCACGGAAAAGCCCAATGCTATAAGTTGAAGCTCTACAATAACCTGCAGATATTGCATATTCAACTCTACTGGTAACAAGAAACATGAAACGGTATAACCTAAACATGTCAGATATAACTAAAAGCTTGTGAGAGTGCATATCTCCGCCAAGTGAAGTGATTTAAACATTACTGCTGTAAAATGTAGAAGACTAGTATTCGCAGGAGGGCGCCACCGTTCCTGAGTCATCGTGTACACAGACGGAACGACGGACACACACATGGACGGACAGAACGACCAATCTCTTAATCTCCTCCAATGTTCACTACGTTCACACTTGGCGGAGATAACTAGGATGGTGCATGTCGTGTTTGGCTCAGGTTGTAACCTTTATCAATGAAGCTACTCTATATACCAAGTCCATTTCTCGACATGTATCCAGCCACCCAGGTCAACTCAGCCTGGCCATCCTTCTGTGGGTAGGCGCAATGATTATCGACGACAGTTGGCCGTTGGGGCGTAAACAGGCACACCACACGATGCGCTACCCGTGTATCCGTGGTCTCACTGGCGATGGCTACGGAAATGGAGGTCAGCGAGACCTTGAAAGCCATATGAACGAGGAAGAACTTTATAGGAAGGACTTTATGTTTTCACCTAAGAACCAATGTCACAGCATTCGGAAACAAGACACAAAAATTGTACGCAATGGAACAATTGGATAAGCCAAACTACTGGAAGCAGTGTAGGCCTAGAACAAGCAGCAAACTGACAAGAAATACTCATAGGCCTAAACTATCAAGACAGCACAGGGAACGGATATAATTGAACAAAGTAGTATAATCAGTAAGAGACAACTGAGTGATCACCAGTAGGACTAGTTCAGAATTGCTCAATATCAGGTACTGGACCAGTGCAAAGTGCAGAGGTCCGAGTACTGTAAAGCCAGAACTTCATCTGCCAACTCTTGAATTACTCTTATACACCATGGTCCATAAGAACATGGCACTTTATTTTTGTCCATACCTTCGCCAATTATTGACCGATTTTCAAAATTCTTTCACTGGCACACTCCACAGACAATTTGCAATTATGTAATTATTATGTATCCCACCACACCGTAAATACGTCTCTACACTACCTTGTGA